>SAMEA104404103__coassemble_1500_pt1 | contig 14019 bp, 13 predicted proteins | sample SAMEA104404103__metabat2_high_PE_061 | metagenome-assembled genome bin SAMEA104404103 (sample SAMEA104404103) | Balaenoptera acutorostrata | reverse complement strand
ATTTCCGAGCATTCAAGCAATTGAACTTCTGGTATAAGACCAAAGTGTTAGGTAAAACTATCAATAATTATAAGGAAACTATTCATAATGCAGCCCTTTTGGTTAAAAGAAAATACGGAACTTATTATAGTAGTAAAACTCACCACAATATTGATGCTTATGTAAAAAGAGATTTTCAACATACAAGAGAAGTGTTCGACAAAGATATTAGAGGTACCCTTTGTAATCATGTGCGCTCTCAAACTGATATTCAACGAAATATCTATTCTTATGTAGCTTTAGCAGAAAAACGGGGACATCTACACTATGTTACTCAACGTACATCATTTAGGTTACACATAGACAACAGAAAGTTGTATAGTAAATTTAAACGATATAATCCTATACTTTTTTGTATGAATGATTCTCAATATGCAAATGCAGAGGACCGTAAATATGCTATAGCTTTTGTAAAAAAACTTTTCCCTGACAAATCCAAATTTGAAAAATAATTCATCTTGGAAATTAATTCTAATATTAAAGCGTACTCTATATTAAGATATCTCCGTTTGAGGGGATATTACATTTTTAGTCAAAAATAAATATCAATATCCAATAGAGAATAGAATTAAATTCATAGTTTTTTGATATTTCATTTATTTGGTGAATTGGAAAAACGTTATGATTTAAACTCTTAGACATTTTTGGAAACTTATTATACAATCAAGTATGAAAATAGCAGTAGCAGGTACAGGATATGTAGGCTTATCTATAGCCGTATTACTAGCTCAACATAATGAAGTTATAGCAGTTGATGTGGTATCATCAAAGGTCAATTCTATAAACAATCGTATATCACCTATTCATGATGAATATATTGAGAATTTTTTTTTAGAAAAAAAATTAAATATAGTAGCTTCTCATGACGGGAGAAAGGCTTATCAAGCAGTAGACTATGTAGTGATTGCAACACCAACTAACTATGATCCTCTAAGAAATTATTTTGACACTTCTCATGTAGAAGAGGTGATAGATGATGTGCTAATGGTGAATCCGCAAGCGGTAATTGTAATTAAGTCTACTATTCCTGTCGGCTTCTGTAGAAATATGTATGTAAAATACTATAATAAGGGTGTGAAACAGCTGAATCTACTTTTTGCTCCCGAATTTTTACGTGAAAGCAAGGCCCTTTATGATAATTTATATCCTAGTAGAATTATTTTAGGAATTCCTAAAATAATTGAAGACAAGGAATTTTTTGAGGAAAATGAAGCTATTAAAGCAATAGCAAATATTGAATTTCTAGAAAATGCAGCTAAAATATTTGCCTCTTGTTTACAAGAAGGGGCAATTAAACAAAATATTAAAGTCCTTTTTATGGGTTTAAAGGAAGCAGAAGCTGTAAAACTCTTTGCTAACACATATCTTGCACTTCGCGTTTCTTATTTTAATGAATTAGATACTTTTGCGGAAATAAAGGGATTAGATTCCAAATGTATTATTGATGGCGTGAGCTTGGATCCACGTATCGGTACACATTATAATAATCCTTCATTTGGTTATGGTGGTTACTGTCTTCCTAAGGACACAAAACAATTATTGGCAAATTATGCTAACGTTCCACAAAATATGATATCTGCAATTGTTGAATCTAATCGTACTCGTAAGGATTTCATAGCTGAACGTGTTTTAAAAATAGTTGGATGTTGTGCTAGTGATGGAACATGGGTGGAAGAAAAGGACATGGTTATAGGGGTTTATCGTTTGACCATGAAATCTAATTCTGATAATTTCCGTCAAAGTTCTATTCAAGGTGTCATTAAGCGTATCAAGTCTCGGGGAGTAAAAGTAATTATTTATGAACCTACTTTAGATAATGGTTCTCTCTTTGGAGGATGTGAAATTGTCAATGATTTGGATCTATTTAAATCGTCTTGTCAGGCAATTATCGCTAATCGTTATGATGCAGTCTTGGATGATGTGAAAGAAAATGTTTATACAAGAGACTTATACAAAAGAGACTAAAATCTTATCCCTACTTTAACACAATGTGAATACGATTAGGTTGTACATTAATGATTTACGATTTTTAGTTTGGGCACGACAGATTTAAAAATTTGGTAGCGGATTTCGAATAAACGTACTTATTAAATGGCATGGACTCATAATCGCGATACTTATATAATTCCCAAACGGAATCTATCGGAACTGAACAGTGTCTTACATCAACTGTTTCCTTATGGTATTAATAGGTTCAGTCGTAATAGCCTTTTGTGTGGAAAACATTCTTTTCAGGTCAGTTCAATAGTGGTTGACACCTTTATTCTTTAGATTGTGTCGTATAGTGTTGACTATCCTGTAGGAAAACAAACCATATTTTCATCATTAATTTTCATACCTGTTGAATATGAAACAAAATTTATAGACACACGTTGTTAGGGATTTCCCTAATGCGGATTCCATCTTCTCGACAATACCTAAAAACGGCACAAGTCAAATACTCTCAAAAGCAGTTGGCTTGTGCCGTTTTCAGTTCCAAATCCACGAGCAACATTATTTTTGCGACCGATTTAAATGTTTCTATTATTTTATTTATATTACACTAAGTAATGGTGACATTTTTAGGATTTTCGTTTTTTTCAAATTCTATATAATAAGTATTAGAACCGCTGTATATCATTTAGTTATGATATACAGCGGTTTATTGTAAATGTGGAAGCCGCGACTCCTGCCCTACCCCAATGACAAAAGAGTCAAATGTCCCGGCAGGGCTGCAAAGGGGCATTTGACTCTTAAGGAGATGATTTTGTCTTTCTTTATTCGTGGTGATGGCATTCGTGACCGTCTTCGTGAGCGGCACAACCTTCGCCGGAATCACTCACCTGACCAGCCAGATAAGCGCGGGTCAGTTCTTCAATGTCACCGCTGCAACCACGTACCACTTCAATGCCGTTGCTGCTCAAAACGTTCAATGCACCGGCTCCCATGCTGCCCGCCAACATGACGTTGACACCCATCTGGCGCAGGACATTGACGATGCCCGACTTGCAACCACAGCCTTGTGGAGAAGGCAAAGTATCCTGAGCTACGATTTCATTGTTTTCTACAGTGTAAATGGTGTAGAACGCACAGTGACCGAAATGGTTGTCTACCTGATGGTTCTCTTTTGTAGGAACTGCTATCTTCATCTTTCTACCTTTTAAATATTTTAGAATACTATGAAAAGCGCATTTATTCAAATACGCGGGCGCAAAATTACGAAGAAATAAGATTTATCTCCACCCCAGTCCTTCCATTTAAACTTATTTAAGAAAGCAAGCACCCGTCTTCCTGCACATTTCTTCCCCACTTCCTTCGTCCGATGGTTCCAAGTCCTAAGAAAATCGTAAATTTGCCACAGATAATTATTTAAATCACATGAGAATAGGAATCATCACCGCCATGTCTTCCGAACAGGAACAGCTGGTCCATCTTCTGACCGGTACCCGAGAGCTCACGGAAGGCCCTTTCCACTATATTGAAGGAAATATCAAAGACAATACCATCATCTTGATGCAATGTGGCATCGGCAAAGTGAATGCCGCTGCCGGCACTGTGGAACTCATCCGCCATTTCCATCCCGACTGTGTCATCAGCACCGGAGTGGCCGGAGGCATCGACACTTGTCTGAATGTCATGGATGTGGTGGTCAGCCAGGAAATCGTCTACCACGACGTATGGTGCGGCGAAGGCAACGCCTACGGACAAGTGCAGGGACTGCCTGCCACTTTCAAGGGCAATGAGACTCTCCTGCACACCGCATTGTCACTGGACACGCCTACCCGCATTCATGGGGGCCTCATCTGTACCGGCGACAAATTTATCACGGACCGCAAGGAACTCGATGAAATCAAAAAGAATTTTCCTGCCGGACTGGCGGTAGATATGGAATCGTGTGCCATCGCACAGACTTGCCATCTCTACCAGACGCCTTTCATCAGTTTCCGCATCATCAGCGATACTCCGGGAGCAGAAAATCATAGCGAACAATATCAGAATTTCTGGGGAGAGATGGCCAACCGCTCTTTCGGCGTGACTGCCACCTTCCTCGAAGCCCTGCCTCAGCAATTATAAAATTCCTCATCATCAATAATAATATCATCATGAAAAAGATACCTAGTTTTACAGTCGACCATATTCATTTGTTACGCGGCATCTATGTGTCCCGCCAGGACCAGGTGGGCGAGGAAATCGTCACGACCTTCGACGTCCGTATGAAGGAGCCCAACCGCGAACCGGCACTGAGTCCTTCTGCCATCCATACCATGGAACATCTGGCTGCCACCTTCCTGCGCAACCATCCGGTATGGGCGGACAAAATCGTTTATTGGGGACCGATGGGCTGCCTCACTGGCAACTACCTCATCGTAAAGGGGGACCTGACTTCCCGCGATGTCCTGCCATTGATGATTGAGACTTTCGAATTTATCGCCCACTATGAGGGAGAAATTCCGGGAGCTACCGAGCACGACTGCGGCAACTACCTGTTGATGAATCTTCCGATGGCACGCTGGGAGGCCCGCAAATATCTCGACGAGGTATTGAACGTCGCCACCGAAGCCAATTTAGTGTATCCGGCATAACGGCCGGAACGTGGGGGCATCCATCTTCCCCACAATCATCCGAAATATCTATGAACATCCAAATACTTATCGACAATACGGGGAATCCGGAACGTCCGCAACTCACGGCGGAGCATGGGCTGTCCATGCTCATCGAATTCCAGGGAAAGCGCCTGCTCTGCGACATGGGACTGGCGGCGGCCTTCTGGAAGAACGCGGACCAAATGGACATTGACCTCCGGAACCTGGATTATGCCTTTGTCTCCCACGGGCACAAGGACCACAGCGGGGGACTCATGACTTTTCTGGAACACAATACGACGACGCCCGTATATTTGTCACCGGCGGTGTTCCACCGGCATTTCTTCACCCTGAGACACACCGAGAAACGCGACATCAGCACGGACGAGCGTTTATTGGACTTGTTCGCCAGCCGCCTGAATTTTGTTGACGGCAACGAATGGCTGACGCCCGACATCGCAATGGTGAAATGCGACGAACATACGTGGCCCAGTCCGGTAGGCAATGCTTTCCTCACAACCCAGGAAGAGGGAAGAGCGGAGCAGGCTGACGATTTCTGTCACGAACTTTCCCTGGCTTTCAAGACGGAGAAGGGACTGGTAATTGTCTCTTCCTGTTCGCACAACGGAGCGCTCAACATCATCCAGTCGTGCAAGAAGTTCACCGGGGAAGAACGGGTACATGCCTTCGTCGGCGGATTGCATTTTGTGGATTGTAACCGCACCGCCCAGGAGGTAGCAGCGTTTCAGGAAGCCTGGAACCGGCTCTATCCCGACACCTTGCTTTATACGGGGCATTGCACTTCCGACAAAGCCAAGAGGGCATTGCAACCGGTCCTCTCTCACCTCCACATCTTCTATACAGGAGAAAGCATCACATTATAAATTCTACCTCCACAATACCATGAAACAAATTTTACTCTGCATCTTGCTTTGCTGGTGCACTGCGGGATTTGCACAACCGGAAGACACTGAATATAAAAAGACGTGGTCGGTACAAGCCGGCTTCGGACAACTGACTTTTGCCGACAACCGCGTCACTGGCGATAATACCAGTTGGGGTGACAGCCGGGCCAATCTGTTCTATGTCAATGCCGACTGGTTTCTCACCCCCCGCCTGGCCTTGGTGGGAGGGGTCTATTGGGAGCAAGACGGCATCATGACGGAGATGGCTTCGGGAATCGGTATCAAAAAATACAGTCAGTTCGGCGTACAGACTGGTGGAAAATTTTATTTCTTCCCCAAGCGCTGGTTCGTCCAACCTCATGTGGGTGCCTTACTCATCACCAATTTCGGTCAGTTGAAACACAGCAGGGGCGGTTTTAACGTGGGACATATCGTCGGCTATCCCAACAACAGCGGGATTTTCAAATACGACCTCCAATGTCCGGCTTTCTCCATCGCCCCACATATCGGGGTGGACCTCCACCTCTTCCCTTCCCTCTCGTTCACCTTCGACTACGACTACCGTATCGGATGGTGGGGACAGTCACGCAGCGAACTCTTCATCACGCAGGGGACCCTGGGAGGAAGCCATTTTTTTGACGAACGGAAGCCCTACCGCGGCGGATTCTCCTTCGGACTCAAACTGGATTTCCCCATCAAAGCCACTTCCGAGAAAAATGGCAGAATCGTCAGAAACCTCTTGGACTATATTCTCTTTATGCTGCAGTAATCCACAACGATCCGCACCATCCTTCCCGGAGGATGGTCTGTAAGAATGAATTGTCTGTAAGAATGGATAATCGACCATAAAAAAGCAGGTTCCGCAATGCTCTCTGTAGCACTTGCGGAACCTGCTTTCTTTTTATTCCAGTCCTGTGAGAAATTTCTCCGGGTGACGTCCTTTCACATCTTTAAAATATAACTGGATGTTCCGGATATCCTCTTTGCGGTTTTTCGACGGCATCAGATAACGTTCCATCCGCACTTCCTTCTTCTGATAGTCGATGGCCATCAGGACAATGGGCAACTGCGCCTGGGAGGCGATGACATAAAATCCGAGATGCCACTTTGCATTCGCCGAACGGGTGCCCTCCGGAGTGATGGCCAAATGGAAACGCTCGCTCTGGTTGGCGATTTCCACCACTTCGCCGATCAGGGAAGTGCCGTTGCCCCGGTTGACGGGGATACCGCCCATCTTCCGGAAAATCCATCCCAGGGGACCGACAAACCATTCTTTCTTCATCACGAAACCAGCCTTGCGGCCTACAGCGGTAATGAAGAGTTTACCGATAAACAAATCCAGATTACTGGTATGGGGCGCCACGCACAAAATGCTCTTGTCAAAATTTGGAACCTCCACAACGGCTTTCCATCCCATCACACGGTGGAAGATGAAACCGCATATTCCTTGTACCATTCCCATATTACATATATGATTAAGTAGGTGATTACTGGCAGCCGGAACTTTTCCGGTGCTGAAGGAAAAAACAAAAGCAGACGAACCAAAGTCTGCCTTCAGTTTATCTGCTTTTGTTGTTATTGTATCTGTAGCTTCAAGAGTTACTTAGTCAAATCGCAAGAGCAAGTTGGCTTGATCTGCTTGAAGAAGTCATTACCCTTATTGTCAACAAGGATAAATGCTGGGAAGTTTTCCACTTCAATCTTCCAGATAGCTTCCATACCCAATTCAGGATATTCCAGACATTCGATGCTCTTGATGTTGTTCTGAGCCAGGATAGCTGCAGGACCACCGATAGAACCGAGATAGAAACCGCCATGCTTCTGGCAAGAGTCAGTAACCACCTGTGAACGGTTACCCTTTGCCAACATGATCATAGCGCCGCCCTTGCTCTGGAACAAGTCTACGTAAGGGTCCATACGGCCGGCAGTAGTCGGGCCCATGGAACCACATGCCATACCAGCAGGAGTCTTGGCAGGACCTGCGTAATAGATAGGGTGATTCTTCAAATATTCAGGCATTTCTTCACCTGCATCGAGACGTTCCTTGATCTTGGCGTGAGCGATGTCACGGCCTACGATGATGGTACCGTTCAAAGAAAGACGGGTGCTGACAGGATACTTGTCCAATTCCTTGAGCACTTCGCTCATTGGCTGGTTCAAGTCGATGCGTACCACCTTGCCTTCGCCTGCCTGACGGAGTTCTTCAGGAATCAATTCGCCTGGACAGTCGTCCATCTTTTCAATCCAAAGACCGTCCTTGTTGATCTTACACTTGATGTTACGGTCGGCAGAGCAAGATACGCCGAGACCTACAGGGCAGCTGGCACCGTGACGTGGCAAACGAACTACGCGTACGTCGTGAGCGAAATACTTACCACCGAACTGAGCGCCGAGACCGATGTGGTGAGCTTCTTCGAGCAACTGCTTTTCGAGTTCTACATCGCGGAAAGCACGACCAGTTTCGTCACCGGTAGTTGGCAGATTGTCATAATAGTGAGTAGAAGCCAACTTCACAGTCATCAGGTTCTTCTCAGCAGAAGTACCACCAATCACGATGGCGATATGATAAGGAGGACAAGCGGCTGTACCCAAAGTCTTCATCTTGCCTACGAGGAAAGGAACCAAAGTAGCAGGATTCAAGATTGCCTTAGTCTCCTGGTAGAGATAAGTCTTGTTGGCAGAACCACCACCCTTGGTCACACAGAGGAAGTGATATTCCATACCCTCAGTAGCTTCGATATCGATCTGTGCAGGAAGGTTACACTTGGTGTTCACTTCTTCGTACATAGAAAGAGGAGCGTTCTGAGAATAACGTAAGTTTTCTTCAGTATAAGTTTTGTATACACCCTTGGAAATAGCTTCTTCGTCACAGAAACCGGTCCATACCTGCTGGCCCTTTTCACCATGAACGATAGCGGTACCTGTATCCTGGCACAATGGCAACTGACCCTTTGAAGCAACTTCTGCATTGCGGAGGAAAGTCAAAGCCACGTACTTGTCGTTGTCGCTGGCTTCTGGGTCGCTCAAAATCTTGGCAACCTGCTCGTTGTGAGCACGGCGAAGCAAGAAAGAAACGTCGCGGAAAGCCTGGTTAATCATTTTGGTCATACCTTCTGCCTCTACCTTGAGGATAGGTTTACCTTCGAACTCGCCTACACTAACATAATCCTTAGTGAGCAAATAATACTCCGTATCGTCCTTACCCAATTGGAACATTGGAGCATACTTAAATTCAGGTGCTTGTGCCATATTGAATTTAATTATTAAATGGTTTACACAAATATTTAGGACAAAGTTACGAATTTCTTTTAGCACGAGCCTCTTATCACTCATTTTTTATAGGGTCTTAACGTCCTTAAAGTCCGTAAAACCGCTAAAGTCCTTATTTATTCTTACCTTTGCATCCGAGAAAATCTCTTCTCCCCCTTTTTAAATAAGATAACCGAATGAAAGAATTTATACAATCAGAAGCTAAAACAGAAACCGCAGTGTTGGTGGGACTCATCACAAAGACACAGGATGAGCGCAAGACTACGGAATATCTCGACGAACTGGAATTCCTCGCTGAAACAGCGGGTGCCGTCACGGTGCGCCGTTTCACACAGCGTCTCGACAGCCCCAGTTCCGTCACTTATGTGGGTAAGGGTAAACTGGAAGAAATCCGCGATTATATCCGCGCTGAGGAAGAGGCCGAACGCGAAGTGGGTATGGTGATCTTCGATGACGAACTTTCTGCCAAGCAGTTAAGAAATATAGAAAAGGAGTTGCAGGTGAAGATCCTCGACCGTACCAGTCTGATTCTGGATATCTTCGCCATGCGTGCGCAGACGGCCAACGCGAAGACGCAGGTCGAACTGGCACAGTATCGTTACATGCTCCCTCGTCTGCAACGACTCTGGACGCACTTGGAGCGCCAGGGTGGTGGTTCCGGTAGCGGTGGCGGTAAGGGTTCTGTGGGCCTGCGTGGTCCGGGTGAGACCCAGTTGGAAATGGACCGCCGTATCATCTTGAACCGCATGGCCTTGCTGAAGGAACGGCTGGCGGAAATCGACCGACAGAAGACAACGCAGCGTAAGAACCGCGGCCGCCTCATCCGTGTCGCCCTCGTAGGTTACACCAATGTGGGTAAATCTACCTTGATCAACTTGCTGGCCAAGACAGAGGTCTTTGCGGAAAACAAACTCTTTGCTACGTTGGATACAACTGTGCGCAAGGTGATTATCAACAATCTGCCTTTCCTCTTGGCGGATACGGTAGGATTTATCCGTAAATTGCCTACCGACCTGGTGGAATCTTTCAAGAGCACCTTGGACGAGGTTCGCGAAGCCGATCTCCTCGTTCATGTGGTGGATGTCTCTCACCCTGAATTTGCCGAACAGATTGAAGTGGTGAACAAGACCTTGATGGACCTGGGCTGCAGCGACAAACCTCAATTGCTCATCTTCAACAAGATGGATGCTTATACCTGGGTGGAAAAGGATCCGGACGACCTCACACCGGCTACAAAGGAGAATGTCTCTCTCGAACAGCTCATGAATACCTGGATGGCAAAGTCGGGCGACGACTGCATCTTTATCTCTGCACGCCAGAAGCAGAATATCGAATCGCTGAAGGAGTTGTTCTATACGCGCATCAAGGAACTCCATGTACAGAAATATCCGTACAACGACTTCCTTTTCCAAAACTACAACGAGAACGGAGAAGTGGAATAATAGATTTACAACTTATAGAAGAATGGCGGGTCCGGAAGGATTCGCCATTTTTTTGCTTGCATCCCAGCGTCTGGTCGCTCCTGCCCTGCTTCCTCTCCCACAAGCATTCCCAAGATTCTCCCCCAAGGTTCCTTCGACGGGGAACAGCTGCCGGATTCTCCTCCGGCTTTACTACAATTGTAGTCCATGCTTAGAAAAATGTACATGGCTTGTAGAAAAATGTACACAGTGCATGGACTTCTTGTTTTCATATATGCTGAAGAAGTTGATAGTTTTGGAGCATAGGAACTGTCATACTAGAATACTAGAATACAAGAATACTAGAAGTTTAGAAATCCCCCAAAATAGAAGGACGAGGAATAAGCCTTGACCTATCCATCGTCCTTCATTATTTTTAACCTAAAAATCTATCTCAAAATTAATTTATACGAGTGTATACAAATCCTTCTCCGTCACATACGAAAGGTGATGTTGGAGGATGGTCTCACGGGTACGTTCCTCATCGTCGGTACGGAATATCAGAATACCTTTGCCCGACAAGAGGAAGGAATACAGATAAGAAATGCAGATGCCGGATTCTTTCAACACACGAATGGCATCGGCGGCACGTCCCACCTGGTTGTCCAGCGTCAAAGCGAAAACTTCGGTGAGGGTGACAGAGATTCCCTCGGCCTTCAACTCCTGATAGGCCCGTTCGGGTTCGGAACAGATAACGCGGTAGATACCGTATTCCATCGTATCTGAAATGGTGGAGGCAATGAGTTGGATACCCGCAGCTTTCAGCAGGTCCAGCACTTTGACCAATGTGCCTGCCTTGTTTTCTACAAATATGGAGAGTTGTTGAACTGTCATAATTCAATGTTGCTATTAATAAGTTTTACGTAAGTCCTTCACACGCACTGCCTTTCCATCGGTCTTCGGCAGAGAACCCTTGGGCACGAGGCGCACCCGTGGAGTCACGAGGATTTCGTCCTTCAGCTGACGGGTGATTTCGCGTGTCAGCTTCTGCAGATAAGCGTAGTCATCCAGGAAGTCCTGTCCCAGTTCCACCTCGACAGTCATCTCGTCGTTCGACTCGGCAGTCTCCAGGGTAATCAGATAGTCTGTTCCCAAATCTTTGAACTGCATCAGAATCTTTTCTATCTGGATAGGGAAGATATTGACGCCCTTGAGAATAATCATGTCATCACTGCGGCCCTTCATACGGTCGAGGCGTTTGTGATGGCGGCCACAGGGGCATTCGCCGGGCAGGATACGTGTCAGGTCACGGGTACGGTAGCGCAGCAGTGGCATCCCTTCACGATTGATGGTGGTCAGCACGAGTTCGCCCACCTCTCCTTCGGGCACCGGTTCCAAGGTCTCGGGATCAACGATTTCCACAATGTAATAGTCTTCCCATATATGGAGACCATTTTGTTCAGGACATTCGAAGGCGACTCCCGGACCGCACATCTCCGACATGCCAAAGGAATTGTAAGCCTTCACGCCCAACATGTTTTCGATGCGCTTGCGCTGTTCGTCCGAATGCGGTTCGGCACCGATGATGAGTGTTTTCAAATGGGTGTCGCGGCGGGGGTCGATGCCCTCTTCCTGCATCACCTCATAGATGCGGGCGGCATAACTCGGGATGGCATGCAAGGCGGTGGTACCAAAATCCTTCATGAATTTCAACTGGCGCTTGGTGTTGCCGGCAGCGGCAGGCACCGTCAGCATTCCCAACCGTTCGGCACCATACTGGAAACCGAGACCGCCGGTGAACATGCCATAGCCGGAAGAATTCTGGAAGATGTCCGTAGGCCGCAAGCCCACCATATAAAGACAGCGTGCCACGGCGTTGGCCCATTCGTCCAGGTCCTTCTGCGTATGCAGGATGACGGTAGGGGTACCCGTAGTACCACTGGAAGAATGCAGACGTACCACTTTTTCCAAAGGTACGGCAGCCAGTCCGAAAGGATAATTATCACGTAAGTCTTGTTTAGTCGTAAAAGGTATTTTTTTCAAGTCAGCCAACGACTGTATATCTTCGGGCTTAAGATGGTGTTCTTCGAATCTCTTCTTATAAAACGGGGAATTCATGCAGTGCTGCACCGTCTTCTTCAGACGCTCCAGTTGCAACTCCTCGATCTGGGGACGGGTCATCGTCTCCATCTCTGGGTGTAAATACATCATTTATTAGATTTAAAGTTCTTTGCTTGCAAATGTAACGAAATAAAAGTAAAAAGTGACATTTTTGTATAATAATGTTAACATATAAGTGGTTTTACCCTATATTTTTCATTAATTATCATATCCGGAGGGGATAAAATTCGTTTTTATTCTATTTTTGCAGCTCAAATATCTATCATAGTCATGAAAAAATTATTCTCCGGGCTCCATCGCTGGCTGGCTCTCCCCTTTGGCATCTTCATCGCCATCAGCTGCCTCACAGGCGGCCTTCTCGCTTTCGAAAAAGAAATTTTAGAGGCTCGCTATCCCGAACGTTATTTTGTAAATCAGACAGCGGAGGCCCCGCTTCCTACGAGTCAGATTGTGGAAAGGGCGCAGGCTCAGTTGCCCGATTCTATCCTCATCACGGGCATCAGAATTGAGAAGGAGCCCGACCGCAACTATCTGTTGCAGGTATCGAAGGGCGACAAGTATTTTGTCAATCCTTATACCGGAGACCTCGCCGCTGCTGACCAGCGCGACGACTTTTTCTCCAAAGTCATCCGTCTCCACCGTTATTGTATGCAGGATTATAAGAAGGGAAGCGACGAGATTCCTTGGGGCAGATGGATCATGGGCACCGCCACTCTCGCCTTTCTGTTCATCCTTCTGAGCGGTCTCGTGAAGTGGTTCCCAAAGAACAGACAGTTGTTGCGGCACCGCCTCCGGGTGAAATGTAGCAGCCGCTTCCGTTTCTGGCACGATCTCCATGTGGCAGGCGGTTTCTATGCCTTTCTCCTTCTTCTCCTCATAGCTGGCACGGGACTCACCTGGTCCTTCTCCTGGTACCGCACCCCTTTCTATACTCTTCTGGGGGCTGACCATGCCGAGGTCATCCAGAAGAAGGAACGCAAGAAACCGGTCGTGCCGGATACCATCTACTACCAGCAATGGAACAAGGTGGTCGGCGAACTCCGCCAGCGTTATGCCGACTTCAACACCCTCACCCTCGAGGGAGACAAAGTGACGGTGACGTATGCCGACTATGGCAATGTCAAAGCGCAGGATGAATATAAGTTCGATGTGACGACCGGTGCCATCACGAAGACCCTTCTCAATGCCGACCGCACCCTCTACAGCCGTCTCCGCAACTGGGTATTTTGTCTGCACACCGGCAGTTGGGGAGGCATTGCCAGCCGCATCCTCTATCTCTTGGCGACCCTGACGGCCCTCATCTGCGTAGCCACCGGCTACTATTTCGGGAGGAAGCGAACAAGTTAGAGAGGTATTAGGTCAGCCTGTAGGAGATTTCACTACAGGCTGACCAACTCTGCTCTCCTCACTCCACCCCCTCACTCCTAACTCAACAAATGCCCCGCTCCGCAGGACATTGTACCGGAAAAGACCAATGAATACGGTGATGATGTAGGGGTCGGATACATCCGACCCGCTGGCTAGCATCCATTGAAGAATCCCGCGCCCGACGTATGTACAATGTCCTGCGGAGCGGGGCAAATCCAGCTTGCTGGAGGGACGAACGAAGTGAGCCCCGAGGTAAAGCTCTTGATTAGCAAATACTATCCCTCTTCCCTTGAGGGGAAAGGTGGCGACGAAGTCGACGGAGTGAGGTGACCATATCGAGCTAACCCCCGAGCG
>SAMEA104404103__coassemble_1481_pt1 | contig 14180 bp, 10 predicted proteins | sample SAMEA104404103__metabat2_high_PE_061 | metagenome-assembled genome bin SAMEA104404103 (sample SAMEA104404103) | Balaenoptera acutorostrata | reverse complement strand
AATTAACCAATTAAAAAAGCCATATAAAAGTCGGCAGATTTCGGATGGATACCTTTCTTTGCTATGTTTGGTGTTCCTGGCACTATGAATAAAAAATAGGGCGGCTCCGAGGAACCGCCCTATAAGGTTATTGAGTTTTGATTTACTTTGAAATCAAAGCCTTGCTTGTTGGAACGAACTTCATGCTGTTAGCATCGAATGTTACCTTCTTGATGCTAGCCTCACCGGTATCAGTGATTTCGAAGATATCGTGTACGAAGCAGAATGCACCAGCCTGTACGATGTAAGCCATATCCAGATAGAAAGTCTTGCCATCGAAGTGAGAGTTGCTTGGAAGCTGAGAACCTGCGTAGCTGAATACGTCAGTACCGAAGATTGAACCATAGTTTCTGTCTTCGTAACCTGTTGGCTGAGGTTCAACAGTAATCTTGCCGTTTTCAGGATTTACCAAAACAACGAGACCGTTTGTATTAGCCAACCATGGAGAGATGACGTAACGGTTAGGATCCTTGTCACTCTGGAAGAGACCAGCTTCATACTTTTCATTAAATACTGGCTGACCATCGATTACACCTACACTGTGAGAGTAGTTACCTACGGCAATCTGGACGAAGTTTTCTGGTTCTGGAGTACTGAAGGTACGGTCGCAGGTGTAAGACTTTTCGCCTACCTTAACCACCAGCTGGTAGTTTTCATTGTAGGCAAAAGAACCCTTTACGCCGCTGGCAGTAGTGAATTCACCGTTGCTGCCATTGTATGAATAAGTCAGTTTCTCTTCGTCAGCATTGCCAACCATGATAGAGCCAGGCAATTTGTTTGCATCTTTGCCTACAGCCTGGAGATTTAAAATCAAACCGTCTGCTTCCCAAATGCTGGCTACTGCTGGAGCTTCGTGAGTAAGAGTAAGTGTAGTAGATACAATCTTCTTATCACCAGCTTCTACAGACAAAATCAACTGGTTCAAGTCCTTCTTGTAAGCCAGGTAAGCCTTGGTCTCGTTTTCGTAAAAGTTTTCACTTTCTGAGTAAGCATACATCATACCGATGGTATCGTTGTATGTAATGTCAGTTGTGACCATCAATGTACGAACTGAAGCAGAGTCGTTACCACCGGCCTTACCTTCCATAATCAACTGGAAAACGGTATCGTTCTTTGAATTCTTAGTTAAAAGAACACCAAATTCGTAATTGTCATCAAAGGAATAGTTTGAATGATAATAGCCGAGGGGAACTGTAGTTGGATAGGTTACCTTGTAGTCATCGAATTCATCGGTATCGTTGTTACAAGCAGCAAATCCCAAGCTCACCATCAGCAACATAGCTAATGTCTTTATGTATTGTCTCATTTTTGTATGTATTTAGAGGTGAAACTTAATTTTTCTTCCAGTTAGGGATGATGTTCTTGTTAGCCTGCTGGTCGTTAGATGGGATTTCCCAAATAATCTTGAAGTAAAGCGGATCGTTAGGCTGGATGTTGAGTTTGGTGTCATCGACACTAGGGAACATGCTGGTGTTGATGCTTTGTGGAGCCATACGCTTCACACCTTCACCCCAACGCTTGAGGTTGTCCAGACGGAAGCCTTCACCAACCATTTCGCGTGTCCATTCTTTCTTCATATCGTTGTCCAAAGCGGCACCCTTAGAGAAGATAGCCTTTACACCACGCTGAGCACGGATGGCATTGAGATAATCCAATGCAGCCTCTTCGTTACGGTCAGCCTTAGCCAATGAAGCTTCTGCAGCGATCAAGTACATCTCTGAAGTACGGAAAACCTTGCACATGTTGACCCATGTGGTAGTTTCGTCTTCACCCTGCTTGCGGAGTTCGTCGTTACCAGGGAACTTTGTGAACATATAAGCAGGTTCTACGAGGTCAAGAGTTGTGATATTGTCTTCATAGAAGAATGACTGCTTACGTACATCATCCTCTTCGTAGAGATCCATTAGACCCTGAGTAGGGATGTATGCAGGTGCATAAGCTTCCTTTGCAGTGTTGTAGCCCATATAGCCGGCTGAGAATGAACCACCACGTTCGTCCTTAGTCATGATAGGCTGGTAGATAATTTCAGTACCCTTATCTTCAGACCACATTGTGTAGTAGTCGTCAGCATTTGTCAAAGGATAATTCTCGAACAAAGAAGTGGCAGCTTCGATAGCCTTGTCATATTCCTTCATTCTTAAAGCAACACGAGCCTTGAGGGCAGTGACTACATCCTTGTTAGGAGCTGTGATATCCTGGTCAGCCTGTACCAACTCATATGCCTTTTTAATATCGCTTGTAATCAGATCGTAAGTAGCTTTCAATGAAGCACGAGCTGGTTTTGCATTGACATCGACCACTGTTACGAGAGGCAAACCTAAAGTGGTTTCAGCAGTTGCAGCATCGTAGTTCTCGCAGTAGCGAGGAGCCATATTGCTGTAAGCCAAAGCACGAGCGAAGTAAGCTGCACCCTTGATGTTGTCAAGAATAACCTTTTCTTCATCGTTTTCGTAATCCACCTTGTCAATGTTGTCAAGGATGTTGTTGGCGGTTGTAATCAAGCTATAGTTGCCTGTCCAACAGTCATCACCTGGAAACTGGCTGGTTGTGAAAGTCCAGTCCTGAAGTCTCAAGTCGCCAGAACCTTTCAATACGTTGAACAAGTCACCTTGTCTTTCTGTTACTGCTGCTGTTGAGCCGGCTGTTGTGCCGCGCAGGTCAGCCAGAAGGCCGATGTAAAACTTTTGCGCGTCGCTAACCTTCTCCCATGCCTTCTCTGCAGGGATATGGCTCTCTGGGTATTGGTCCAATTCGCAAGATGTCGTCAGAGACATTGCGAGCGCAGAGCACAATACAGTTTTAAAAATATATCTTTTCATTTTGTTCTTTTTTATGTTTTAGAAAGTTACTTCAATACCGAGAACATACTGGCGGGTAGCAGGGTAGCCACCGTAAGAGATGTTAGTATCGATTTCTGGGTCAGCACCCTTGAACTTAGTTACAGTGAACAAGTTACGGCCTGTGAAGCTCAAACGAGCACCGTTCATGAAGTGAGTAGCCTTCATCCAGTTAGCTGGAAGATCGTAAGCCAAAGTCAAGTTCTTCAAACGGAGGAATGAAGAGTTCTCCAAGAGGTGGGTATCGAACTGAGATTCGTACCGGAATGCAGGGAGTTCAGACTTGTCACCCGGCTTCTTCCAAATGTTCAACATATCGCGGTCAGCATTGTTACCGTTGATGATATTCTGTCTGCTGGTAACCCAGAGATAAGTATTGTTGACCATGTACTTGCCAAGAACGAATGAGAAGTCTGTAGACAAAGTCAAGCCCTTCCAAGTAGCGTTGATACCGAAACCGCCAGAGTGAGGAGCGAAACGCTTCTTACCAGTATCCTGGTTCAATGCATCCATGTTGCTGGCATCCTTGGTCATTGTTTCAGGGTTGAAAGTGTGACCAGGTTTGCCCTTGTAACCCTTCTTGTACCACATTGGTTCACCAGTGTTCTGGTCAACACCTGCATAGATAGGCATGTAGTAGTTCAAAGATTCACCAACCTTGTAGCAGAGCAAGTAGCTTTCCATAGGCCATTCCTGAAGGCCGTAGAACAACTTGTCGATTTTATTGGTGTTGTATGCGTAGTTAGCGCGGACGTTAACACGGAGATCTCTACGCTTGATGATATCGTAAGATGCAGTCAATTCAATACCGCGGTTGCTCATTTCGCCAACATTCACCATCTGGGTGCCGAAACCGGTAGTGTAAGGCAATGGGATAGTCATCAACATATCCTTGGTCTTACGGTTGTAGGCGTTGAATTCGAGGTTGAAGCGGTTGAATACTGCAGCGCTGAAACCGAAGTTGGTCTGAATCTGCTTTTCCCAGCCCAACTGCTTGTTGGATGGTTGTGCAAGACCCCAACCCTGGATGCCGTTGTACATGGTTGAACCAACCAAACCTAAGCTGGTGTAGTTACCGATAGAGGCGTTACCTGTAGAACCTACGCTGAAACGAACATCCAAGTCGTCTAACCAATAGAGGTCCTTCAAGAAGTTTTCAGACTTCATGTTCCACATTGCACCACCAGAGTAGAACATTGCAGAGCGGTTATCGCTACCGAAACGAGATGAACGGTCATTACGAACTGTAAAGTTCAAGAAGTACTTGTTCATCAATGAATAGTCTGCACGGCCGAAGAATGAAAGGAACTGATAAGCATCAGTAGATTCTGAAAGGTCGTGGATGTTGGATTCGGTCATGTTGCCGAACTGCAACAAACGGTCATCTTCAGAACCCTTGGCGTGTGCGCTGAAGCTGTTAGAGCTATATTTGATACCTTCCTGACCAGCGAGCAATGTAATATCGTGGTTTTCACCGAGGCTGAAACGGTATTCAGCGGTATTGGTGATGGTCCACTGTGCATCTCTGTAGTCAGAACGCTTTGTTTCTGCCAGACCCTTGTTACCTGGGAAGTCAGTCAAAATGCTGGACTTCGCATTGGTGTTGGTAGCATAAGCACCGAGCTGAGATTTCAAAGTGAAGCCCTTGAACGGATTTAACTGGATGTAAGCAGAACCGTTGTAGATGATATCGTTGATCTTGCTAGGCTGAACGCTCATCAACCAACGGGTTTCGTAGCTACCCATGTAGAGTACTTCGTGCTTAGCCTTCGCTTCTGGATCGTTTGGATCCCAGAATGCAGGGAACATAACCGCTGCAGAAGAGAAAGAACGAGAGTTACCAGTACCCTGACGAGTGAAACCGTTGCTTTCACGGTCTGTATAAATGATATTCTGATTGATACCGAACTTCAACCAGTCGTTAGCCTGAGCTTCGATGTTCGCACGCAAGTTGTATCGCTTCATGTGAGATTCGTCATCCACACCGGTGTTGTCCAAGTAAGAACCTGAAACGAAGTAGGAAGCCATCTGGCCACCACCGCGGATAGAGAAGTCTGTCTGATACATAGGGGCATCATTGCGGAAGTAGAAGTCCTGCCAGTTGGTATTTGAACCGTGGCCCTTGTATTCAGCATACTGTTCCCCTGAGATAAAGCCGTTTTCCAAACCGAAATCCAAGTATTCGGTAGCATTCATTGGGTTACCGATGCGGCGTGCCAACTGGCTCCAACCAATCTTCTGGCCTACAGTTACCTGTGCTTTTTCCATACCCTTGCGGCCCTTCTTCGTAGTGATGAAGATAACACCGTTGGCAGCACGAGAACCGTAGATAGAAGTTGCAGAAGCATCCTTCAAAGTAGTTACACTTTCAACGTCACCAGAACTCATCAAACCCATGATAGAACCGTCAACCGGGCTACCATCCACAACAATCAAAGGAGCACTTGATGCAGAAAGAGAACCGATACCACGGATATTCATAGATGTACTGTTGATGGCACCGGCATCACCTGTATTGCTGTAAACCTGCAAACCGGCAACCTGGCCTTGCATTGCTTCGGAAATATTAGCAGTAGGGACAGCGCTGATCTTTTCACCGTTTACTTTACTAACGGAACCAACGACAGTACCAATCTTACGAGCGGTACCGTAACCAATAACCACTGCTTCATCAAGTACGTTATTGTCTTTCAGAATCACCTTGACATTGCTGGCAATGCTGACTTTCTGAGAGTCATAACCGATGTAAGATACTTGAAGGGTCTTTGCTGATGCGGGAACATCTGTCAATGTGAAGTTACCGTTGTCATCAGTCATAGTTACCTTCTGAACACCTTCCACGCGAACAGTAGCTCCGATTAATGGATTGCCGTCGGCATCCAAAACGCGGCCAGTTACGCGCTTCTGGGCGGATGCCACACCTGCTGTCATCAACATTGCGGCTCCTAAAAGCACTAACTTTTTGTTCATAATAAAACTATTTAATTAAACATTTATATATTTTCGGTTTGTTTGGTAAAAACAGAGTAGCTGACTCGCCATATTTGTAGTAGGAACAGGCATTTCAGTTAGTTCTAGTTTTCGTTACTCTTCTTTTGTTAAGCCGGTATCAAATGTATATTGGATGACGTGTTAAACAAAGAAGGTTCAAATTGCAAAAGTAAGTTTTTATTTTATAACTGCAAACAAAACTATATTATTTTGCTAAAATAATTAACAGATTGCCTTTTTTTCTTGAAAAAACACACTCCCTAGATGAGAAAACCCTATTATTTTGAGAAAAAAGAGAATTTTGCCTTCGTTTTTTGATTAAATGTATAAAAATGTAGACATAAAAATATACATTTGATTTTATTTTTGATAAAAATGAAAAGACGGGATTTTAACTTATTGAAATGAGTTATTCTCCTTCTCTGTTTGAGGGGGATATGGTTAGTCAGCACTTGTCTTTTTATGTCAATTTATTGTATGGCTCAACTTGGATCAAGTTTCCTTTTTGATTTGATATAAGCGTGCAATGACCGGCATTTGCAGGATGAAGATGAGCAAAGTTGGACAAGCGCTTTACTTGTGTTTCCGGGCTATTCCTGTAATTATTGCAATTCATAGTTGTGAGGTATAGAAAAGGTAACGCTTTCGTCAGTGGGCGGAGGTCATGGAGCCGTCATTCTGTTGGTATCTTGAAGACTTGAGCACGTTGGATTATCTTTAGCTGGAGATGACATAAGGAGGTGTGTAGGAGGTGAAACATTGTTTTGAGCCGTTTATAAATGATGTATTTAGATAGGGTCCTATCTGGAAAGATAAAAAAGCTTTCAAAAAACGTTAATATTGCCTTGATATAGTGTGAATTTCAAAATCTTGTCCTTATTTTGTACTACAAAAAAGAAACTGTTTTGACTAAGAAATTTAAGAATATATTGACGACGGTCCTTTTTACCTTATTGGGTGTTTTCCTGATGGGATGGATTTATCGGGGTTTCGACTTCTCCCCCTTAGGAAAGGTATTTACCGTCCGCGACAATTATTTATGGATTGTCCTGACTTTGGTCGTTGGGGTGTTAGCTAATATTTTCCGTTCCTTGCGTTGGCGCATGTTGCTAGGTGGAGCCGGCATTCCCATTTCCCGCGGCCGCGTCATCGAGTTGGTTTTCATCTCCTATCTGATAAACAGTGTTACGCCCCGTCTGGGTGAACTCACCCGCTCTCTGTTGGTGCGTCGGGGAGATGTGGAAGTCTCTACTAAAGCCTTCGGAACGGTTGTTGTAGAAAAATTGGCAGATGTGATGTGTCTTTTGCTTGTTGTCATCTCTGCGATAATCTTCAGATGGGAAGATACCACGGCTTTGGTGCATCGTCTTTTGAGTCATGTGCATCTGACTACTGGCTCCTATATGTTATATGGAGTGCTGGGTATAGGTATCTTTGCTTTGTTGATATTTATACTCTTGCGTGTGAAACGATTCCGTGTGTTCTTCCACAACTTGTGGGATGGCATTGCCGCCATAGCCCGTCTCGACAATATATGGGGATTTCTAGGGCTTTGTCTTTCCATCTGGGCCTGCAATTTCTTGCAATTGTATTTGTTGGTACCTTGTTTTGAAAGTCTTTCCTCATTGACTTTTTACGATGCGTTCTATCTTTTTGCGGCAGCAAGTATAGGGGTGCTGTTGCCTACACCCGGAGGAGCCGGTCCCTGGCATTTTGCCATAGTGAAGACCCTCACCAGCGTATTTGGTGTAGACGGCGCGGTGGCTAAACTCTTTGCTTTGGTGACCCATGGTTTGAAGACCGCCCTGATCATTCTGCTCGGCTTACTGGCTTATGCCACTTTCTATTGGGAAGTATGGCGCAAGAGCCGTAAACCTGTTCTGCGGAGATGCCCTTCCGGTTCACATTCCTGAAATCTCATAAAATAAAATTCAATGACTTTTATTTTATGAGAGAATCGTGACAATGGCCGCCCAGTGGCAGACTGCACCCAAAAGCACAAAGATATGCCATATTCCGTGATAATAGTGGCGATAGTCGTGGGCGAAGAAATAAGTCCCCGAAGTATAGAACAGTCCTTCGCATAGGATAAAGGTTAATGACGTGGCCGATAGTTTCTCGTATACAGGTTCGGCGATAAAGACGATGGACCATCCCATGACCAAATAAATGAAAAGGGACAGTTTCGGATATTTGTTGATGGCGGTGATTTTGTAGAAGGCACCACCGACCACTGCCGCCCAAAGCAGACCAAATACTGTCCATCCCAAGGCACCGCCTACCACTCCGATGCAGATGGGCGTGTAGGAGGCCGCAATCATAATATAAATACCGATGTGGTCAAATACTCGTAAAAAGCGTTTTCCTTTTCCTGGCATCCACCAATGGTAGATGGTGCTGGCTGCAAACATGATGAGCATGCCGCAGGTGAAGAAAGTCACACCGAAAGCGTATTGCCAGTTGGTTCTATAGCTTAGGTTCAGAATAATCCATGCCAGACTTAGAGTGAGAATCACACCTGCCAGATGGGTGGCGGTATTGAATATCTCTTCGTTTGTTCTTCTTTTGATATGTGCCATATTGGGTGCAAAGTTAGGTATTTAGAAGGGACGTTTTCCTTTCGAAACGCTAATAAGTATTAAGGGGCGAGGCTCATGTGCTTATTATAACTAAAATACTTCCATTTATTTGAGATAATCATATTTTGATACTTGAATAGTAATTTTCTAGTAGCATATTTTATAGTTTTTGTCGTTCCGCCCATTCTGTTATAGGATGGGAATACCATTCGATGCAGAGAATATGATCGCAGTCCGCCTGGAGTTTTCTGCTTGATCAAAGCAGTAATATTGTTTAACGGCATTCCCCTGGTATTCTCAGTCAGCCCAACTCTGTCAGTCAGTGGAGGATTTTCCGTCCATTCATTGAAAATATTGTTTTCATTTTGTCTGCCGCCCGTCTTGTCGTATCTTTGCGTTATAAAACAGCCGATATGAATGTAAAAATAGAACCCTCATGGGCAGCGCGACTGCAAGGAGAGTTTGATTCCCCTTATTTTCGTGAACTGACCGATTTCGTACGTGCCGAATATCAATCGGGAACCTGCTATCCGCCTGCAGGAAAAATTTTCAATGCTTTCAATCTTTGTCCCTTCGACAAAGTGAAGGTCGTCATTGTTGGACAGGATCCTTATCATGAGCCGGGGCAGGCTGAAGGCTTGTGCTTTTCCGTTGCCGACGGTGTGCAATTTCCCCCCTCGCTTCAAAACATTTTTAAGGAAATCAATGCCGACTTGGGACGTCCGATGCCGCAAACAGGCAGTCTGCGTCGTTGGGCGGAACAAGGAGTGTTGTTGCTCAACGCGACCCTCACAGTACGTGCCCATCAGGCCGGTTCCCATCAGGGAAGGGGATGGGAGCAATTTACCGATACGGTGATAGCCCGTCTGGCACAGGAAAGGGAGCATCTCGTTTTCATTCTTTGGGGCAGTTATGCTCAGAAAAAAGGATTGGTTGTGGACCGGGCCCGTCATCTCGTGTTGACTTCTGCACACCCGTCTCCGCTATCAGCCTACCGGGGTTTCTTCGGAAATCATCATTTTACCCTGGCCAACGACTATCTTATACAACATGGTGAGACACCGGTTGTCTGGTAGATTTTATTGGAAGAATAATTGAAACTTTGAAATATAGATTGACAGATATGACAGATAACGACTCTAACACCCATAACGCTCAGAATGCCAAATCGCGAAAGGAAGAACTTTCCCGACTGATTTTGCAGGTGGGCGATGTCCTTATATCTCCCGACATTCTCACTGAATATTTCTGCTGTGACCTGGATGCCTGTGGAGGTGCCTGCTGCATTGAAGGAGATGCGGGCGCTCCTTTGAATTTGGAAGAAGTAGGTGAACTGGAGAATGTGCTCGATGAAGTGTGGAATGACCTCAGCGCATCGGCACAGAGCGTCATCGACAAGCAGGGGGTGGCTTATACCGACTGTGACGGTGATCTTGTGACGAGTATCGTTCATGGAAAGGACTGCGTGTTTACTTGCTATTCACCGGATGGATGTTGCTATTGTGCCACCGACAAGGCTTATCGGGAAGGGCGCACTTCTTGGTGTAAACCTATATCCTGCTATTTATATCCCATCCGGGAGAAGCGTTTCAGTGGAGGCATTTCCGCGTTGAACTATCATCGTTGGAGTGTATGTGCCGCCGCCGTCAAAAAAGGTAGGGAACTCAAACTTCCTATTTACAAATTTCTCAAGGACCCGTTAATCCGCCGTTTCGGTGAGGACTGGTACCATGAGCTGGAAGAACTGGCAGCCCAGTTGAAGGCCGACGGTTATTTGGATGATTGATATATGATATTATACGAAGAAGAGACCATGACTTGCTGTTCATGGTCTTTTTTATGCTTTATGTAAAAAAGGAAGATGCATGATTGAAAAGGGTTCGGTCTTCTAGAGAGTCTAGGTGTTTTAGCGTTCAATTTATCTCCTTTTTAGGCAGAAGTTCATGGCTCATGGAATTTTTTTACGGTTTGTGGAAAAAAGTCCACGGCCTCTATGGACTTCTTTCACATTGGTTTGGTATGTCGCGGTAGCATGGAAAAAGTCACATTACAAGGTCTGGCTGAGTTTTTCTGGAAGACTATCTTCTATAGTTGAAACGAAGTCGAAATCTCGGTACAAAAGATCCAAAAGGTTCCTTTTCCCCTTTCTTTTTCCATCCTTTCTCCGGTCTTTTTCTTTTTGTCGCCAACCTTACATGGTTTTCACAATTAAATAAAGTGGATGCGCTATTTATTTTCTATCTTTGTCACGGTGGAAGACTATCACAATGATCAACAACTTTAAATATTATATGAAAATGAAAAAAATTACTCCATTTTTATTTCTTTGCTTGATGGCGGGAACGGCTTTTGCCGGACCAGTTTCGCGCAGCCAGGCAACTCAGATTGCGCGTGACTATCTGCAGAAGAACCGCACGGCACGTACCGCGTCACAGCCTGCAGACTTGTCGCTGGCTTACGAGTGCATGCCTAAGGCTTCTCGTGGCACAGGGAACGCTACCCCTTTGTATTATGTGTTCAATCAAGGAGAGAAAGGTGGCTTCGTCGTCGTTTCCGGTGACGACCGTATGACTTCAGTGGTTGGCTACGTGGATGAAGGCAATTACGCCATGAGCAAGGGCAACGCCAACTTGCAGTGGTGGTTCAATGCACTCGAAGAGACGATGACCTATGTGGTCAAATCAAAGAGTGAAGGCCGTGTGTATCGTCCTATGGCCGCCGAGGGCCTCAAGCCTTTTGTTGCTCCTATGGTGAAAGTCAACTGGGGACAGGGTGCTCCTTATAACGACATGTGTCCGGAAGACCCACAGCATGGTGGAACTTCTTTGGTAGGCTGTACCGCCGTGGCCATGTCACAGGTATTGAGCAAATGGCAGTATCCTGTAGCTGCCCAGGGAGAGGTGGATTATACCACTTGGCAGCATAAAATGCATCTTTCTGAAGATTTAAGTGAGTTTGAATTTGCTTGGGACCAGATGCTCCCTTCTTATACCGCTAAGGCTACTGCTGCACAGAAGAAAGCGGTTTCTGAACTTACCTATGCTTGTGGTCTGGCAGTACATATGGACTATTGTTCGACAGCTTCGGGAGCCTTCGTTTATGCGAGCCATTTGGAAGACCATTTTGGTATAGATCCAGCTTGTAACAATATTGAACGTTTCTATTATACCCGTGCCGATTGGGATGCATTGATCAAGAAAGAACTTTCTGAAGGACGTCCGGTCATTTATAATGGATTCTCAATGACAGCCGGTCACTGTTTTGTTTGTGACGGTTATAATCGTGACGGCCTTTTCCATATCAACTGGGGATGGGACGGCAGCCTTAACGGTTATTTTGCTTTAGCAGAACTCAACAGTGCAGTTGAACATGCTGGTGCACCTACCGATGCGGAAGGCAGTTTCAATCTCGACCAGTCCATCGTTTATGGTATCCAGCCAAAGGTGGGTGAAGGCAACGCTCCAGAGTACAATCTCTGTTTCACCTCTATTGAAGGTAACAAGTTCTCTGCCAAATCCAATATTCCTGTAACCGTGAAGCAGGTACGTGCCGATGGTAATGGTTTCAAAGGTAAGGTGGGCTTAGGTGTTTACGACAAGGAAGGTAAGTTTGTCTGTGTAGCCGGCTCTATGAGGAATATCAGTCTGAATCCAGGTCAGTACAACGAGACCTATTCTTTGCGCGGTGCGCTTTCTCAGAATTTTGCAGATGGTTTGTACACCCTTCGTCCTATCTGTATGGTTAACGAAGGCGAATACGAAGAGATGCGTGGTCGTAAAGGTAGTTCTTATGCCAACTATCTGAACTTGAAGGTTGACGGACCAAGGGTACAGGTGACTGCTCCTGAGGTTGTGGATGCCGCTTTGAAGGTAGTATCGGTCAAGTCACTCAACGCCAATGCTTATGCTGGTGCAAGCAATGCTTTGGAAGTGATTGTCCGTAACGACGGTGCAATGTATAACGGTCCAATCGTCCTTACCCGTAAGAATGCCGATCGTGATGAAAAGGTATACGACAACAACTATATTATTGAATCGGGTGAGGAAGCTGTGCTTCGCATCAAGGTAAAAGCTCCTGCTGTGGGGGATGTTGATAGTCTTGATATGTGGTATGCGAAATCTGACAACGACTTCTTCCATAACGGAGGATTCGAATATGGCTATGTGGGTCAGTTCAAGTACGAATTGAAGCAGACCACTCCAGGTGTTCCAGATATCCAGATCAAACGTGTAAGTATTAAAAATAAGACTACCTATCTTGGCGAACCGCTTCAACTGGATGTAACAATTGCCAACAATGGCGGTTTCTATGGCCAGAACCTTTATTTCTTCATCTTCCCTAGTGGTGGTGGCAATAGCATTGGTAACGGTCACACTCAGATATTCATAGACAAGGGTGAAACTCTCACCACTCAGATAGAAGTGCCGGTCAAGGGCCTTTCAGCAGGTTCTTATTTCATGCAGGCCTTTATTTTAGAGAATGGCGGTTATAAGAATATCAATACCGCACAATATAGTTTCAATATCAAATCAACTTCCAGTTTCTCTTTAAGCTCAGAAGGCTATGGCGTTTATTGTGTCAACCATGCTTGGGAAGTGCCTATCGGGGTACAGTGCGGTGTCTTGGTGGCAGCCAACGCTGATCATATTCAGGCTGACTACCGTTACCAGGAAGGTGATGTGGTTCCGGCTGGAACTCCGGTCATTGTCCAGTCTAATGGCAGACGCTCCATCAACTATAAAGTTGTGGAGAGCCAGGAGGACGCTCCGGAGGATAATCTTCTTCTCAACCGTGTGAACGAGGAAGGATACACTTATGCCGGTGAAGGCGATTACTGGTATTATGGTTTCGACGACGATGGCACACGTGCGAACTATGGTTTCTACTGGATGGAGGAAGAAGGTGCAGCTTTCAAACTTCCTGCCAAGAAATGCTATCTGGCAATGCCTGTCAATAGCGGAAAGACTACCGGTTATCCGTTCAATACTTCTCTTACAGGTATCGAAAATATATTGATCAAGGCAGCTCTGCCTGCAGATGCTCCTGTCTACACCCTCTCAGGTGTTCGAGTTCAAGGTAAGTTGAACGAGTTGCCAAAGGGACTTTATATTGTCGGTGGAAAGAAAGTGATGGTTAAGTAAAAAACATTCTTTGATATAAAAGCGGGAAGCAGATGTGAAGTTTGCTTCCCGCTTTTTTAAACTACCAGCACGGATGCTGCGTCTGCTGCAAGATAAAAAAAGGAAGATATAAGTCAAACTATGGAGCCATCTGATATTTATTCTTCATATTTGTCCCTAGATGAATAAAACAGAAATGTATTTGCAGCCTTTTCGGGCATTCCATGAAATACCTTAAAAACAATAGATATGAAGAATAAAATTACCACATTATTACTTTTCAGTATGGTGGCGGTGACCGCATTGGGCGGCCCGGTCACACGCGAAAAAGCTGCTGAGATAGCACGTAGCTATTTACTTCAGCAACGCATCTCTCGTGGAGCGGCGCAACCTGTTGATAGCAGTTTGACTTACGAATGTGTATCCAAGGCAGGGAGAGGTGCTGGAATTGGAACTCTTCTTTATTATGTGTTCAATCAAGGAAAATCGGAGGGCTTTGTTGTAGTATCCGGTGATGACCGAATGACGCCGGTGGTCGGTTTTGCCGGCCACCGGCAACTTTGAGTACGCTCGGCATGAGTATTAGCTAACGGGTGCAAGTCCCTAATGAGCCC
>SAMEA104404103__coassemble_1457_pt1 | contig 14361 bp, 13 predicted proteins | sample SAMEA104404103__metabat2_high_PE_061 | metagenome-assembled genome bin SAMEA104404103 (sample SAMEA104404103) | Balaenoptera acutorostrata | reverse complement strand
AAAGAACATGGAATTTCATAATTCCGTTCAAATCTAATAAACTAAGAAGTGGGGAGATGTTCCTTTATGAGCATCTTTCCACTTTTTGTGAATAATCAAATGAATGAATGAATGAAAGCATTTTATAAGATATATTTTATTGTGCTTCTACTCCTTTTTTCTTGTGAGGCTTTCGGACAAAAGGTAGTCCGTATCGTTGTCGAAGAAAATGGGACTCACGAAGTATTGGTAGGAGCAGCCGTGGCTTATTCAGAATCCTCAGAAATGGTGAAACCTAAATACGCCATCTCTGATGATACAGGAGTGGTAGAACTCAAACTATCCAAGAAAGGAAACTGCTACTACAAAATTTCCTATATAGGTTTCAAGACTTTGGAAGGCTCTTTTTCTGTACAGAATCCACCCAAGGCATTTTCCATGTTTACTGATAGTGAAATCATCGATGAAGTGACGGTAACGGGATCGTATGCAGCCAGACCTATCAAACTGGCTCCTATCCAAACTCAGGTAATCAGTGCAACCTCCATGGTAGATGCTGGTTATAGTGACATTCAGAAAGTTCTCCAGCAGGAGACTCCTGGTTTGAACATTCAGAAAGTCGGTTTCGGGAACGAAATCTCCATGCAGGGACTGGACGCACGTCATGTTATGTTCCTGATGGATGGAGAACGAATGACAGGCGATATGGCAGGAAACTTAGACTATGAACGTTTCAACCTGCATGCACTCAGCCGAATTGAAATTGTAAAAGGTGCTACAAGTACCATGTATGGTTCAAGAGCTTCGGGTGCGGTAATCAACCTGATTACAAAGAAACCTACGGATGGTATCACCATTGATGCTGGTGTACGTTATGGTCAGATGAACGAACGCAACTATAAGAATCCGTCAAAGAAGGATTTCTTGTACATGTTCGAAAAACATGCTGACCGTCCAAACTTACAGACATGGGCTTCAGCCGGAATAAAGGCGAAGTGGTTTGGAAGTCAGACTGATTTCTGGTATAGTGAAAGTGATGCCTTCTATCTTTATCAGGCAGAGGGCGACAAAAAAGTCTATACGAAAGAGGCCAATCCCTTCCTGAAAGAAGATGTTACAATTGTAAGTACACTTCCCCGAACACCTATGGGTATCGAAGGAACGGAGCACATGTCAGTGTCTCAAAAGTTCTTTTTCGAGCCAGTAGAGAACTTCAAGGCTGAAATTTACGGCAATGCGTTCTGGATGAATCAGTTTGATTTGGTACAGGATTTGGTATTCAGCCAGTCTGTAGACTACACCCTGGGGGCACGTGCAACTTATTCCTTAAAGGACTGGTTCTCGGTGACAGCCAGTATGCACACTGACTTCTACGATCGTTATAAACGTCATGAACGTCGTGACGAGGACAGGAAAGTGTATAAGAGCAAGATCCTTCAGCCAAGGTTGAAGATTACCAGTGATTATTTTAAAGGTCATCATTTATCTTTAGGAATGGAACACTTTACCGACGACTTGACGTCTGACCGATTTGCAGGTAAAGGCAGTCACAAGATGTTGAGCCGTTCACTGGAAGAAACGGAATACTTTGCTCAAGACGAATGGACAATCAATAAGCAGTGGATGGTCACCGCTGGAGTACGAACCAATTTCTCAAAGCAGTTCGGATTCATGTGGATGCCTACCGTTGCCGGAAAGTATTCGCCTACAGAAGAATTGAGTCTGAGAGCTACCTATTCAAAAGGTTATCGTTCCCCAAGCATCAAGGAACTTTTCTTTAATTGGGACCACCTTGGTATGTTTATGATTAAAGGTAATGAATATCTGAAGCCCGAGAAGAATCACTATGTTTCTTTGGGAGCAGAATATGCCAGTGACCGCTTTTTCATCAATGCCAATGCCTATGCGAATATGTACAGGAATAAGATTGAAGGTATCTGGAGAATCTACGATATGCAGTATAATTTCGAATACGAGAACCTGGATTCTCAGGACTTGATAGGTGCAGAGCTGTTGGGCAGATGGAAAATGTTTGATTTTCTGACATTGAATGCTTCGTATTCATACGTTCATGTGAGCGACATTGACGGATTGAGAATCAGTACAACCTCGCCTCATGCAGCAACGGCAGGTCTTGATTATAAGTTCAGTAAAAAGAACTACACACTGCAGGCCAATTTCACCACCTCTATTATGGGTAAGAAACGTTATGATGTCCAAGACCGCCTAACCGTAGACGGGGTAAGCCACGATGCTTATTTCCGTTGTGACTTACCAGCCTATGCCCTCTGTAACCTGAGTGTAACCCAGAACTTCTGGAATAAGATGAAGGTGACATTAGGTGTCGATAATATCTTCAATTATAAGCCAAAGACGCTGGGATCTGGTCTGACTGCCTTCAACGTTCCGGCAACAGCAGGAGCAAGAGGCTTTGTTCAGGTGGAGTTCAAGGTGGATCAATTCTTAAAACTGCTAAAAAAGAAAAACTGATATGAGAACTATTCAAAAAATAATAAGTGGATTTGCATTTCTCTTATCTGCTTTACTTCCTACTTCATGTATCTTAGATACAGAATATGATGCGTTGCCTTTCGATGGCAAAGTAATGCCACGCATTACCGGTTATAGCGGTGTGTCACAGGCTACTAACGATTGGATGTATTTTAATCTGCGAACAGGTGAAATTTTCAATCTGAACTTTGCTGGTGAAAATATCAAAGAAGGAGAACAGAAAGACCGTCTGGACTGGGACATTGCCTTCTGTGGTTATCATCTTCGTTCTAACAGCGGAACGAGTGGTAACGGGTTGGGTGGAGTAGCCGACTTGGGCTACGGTAACTACGACAAGTGGACGAGCGTCTCTCAGATACCGGCAGAAATCAAATGGGTGACTGATACGGACAAGGATGTCTATGTCACTATGTCACAAAAGGATTGGCAGCGTTATCTCAACGAAAATGGTCTGAGTTTGGACGAGAATCCTTGGTTTGACCCAAATTATGGTCCGCAACGGACACTGACTTCTGCCAACAAACTATTCGACAGAGCTATTGTAGTAGCAGGTCCCCCTATGACGCATACACCATCTTATCACACCTATCTTATACGCACAGCTGATGGCGAACGTTACTTCAAAATTCAGATTATCAGCTGGTATAATGAAAAGGTTGAAATCGACGAGACTGGTGGTCAGTTCAGCTATTATGTAGATGAACTGAAATGAGATTAAATATTGTATTTTTTCAATATAATTGAGAAAAGACTATAAATTATGAAGGAACAAATGAATGTACAGACTAAGAGACAACGTTACTGGTGGAAAGCTTCAGCTTCTTTCCTAATGGTGCTGTTTACCATGCCGCTTGGCCATGCACTCATGATATTGATGGAACACTTTATGGACGAAACGACACTCCATTATTCGGCTTTTGCCATGGGGTTCGTAGGCATGCTCATGGTTATCCGCGGCGTGTTTGCCAAAGGTGACACCCATCAGACACTTTGGGGATTCTTCGGTGGTCTGCTCTTCTGGACCGGATGGGTGGAATTCCTGTTTATGTATTATGCCAACCGTTTCGGAACGGACCCTCAGTTGGACCCAGTAACAGGTGAAGTCATCACAAGACCAGAGTATCTCATTCTCCCAGCCACCTTCGGCATGTGGATGATGATCATGGTGATGTATCTATTCAGTACCAAGAACGGATGTAATTTCATCAACTGGTGGCAGCGACTTTTGCTTCGTGACCAGAAGAACATGGTGGCTGCACGTCCGATGACACGTCACAGTTCTATCGTAACGTTCATGGAACTTATTATGATCATGTGGGGTTCTTACCTCCTGCTCATGTTCTGCTACGATGATGTATTCTTAGGCGTAAACCACCCGGTCACCATCTTCGTTGGCGTTGGCTGTCTGGTGGGCTCGTTCTTTATCTTCGCCAAACAGCTGCGTATCGCCTCATGGGGTGCGAACATCCGTATGGCCATTGCTACCGTTGTCGTCTTCTGGACTCCAGTGGAGATCTTAGGACGCATGGACTTCTTCAGTGAAATCTGGGTAGATCCAATGGGACATAAAACCGAGATGATCAGCATTCTGGTCGCTTTTGCCTTGCTGGCTATCTACCTCTGGTGGAACGGTGCCAAGAAAAAGACTATTTCAAATGATTAATTTCATAAATTTTTATTGATTTTAATGCTGACCGCTACATATTTGGGTAGCGGTACAGCATTAACATTTCAAACTGTACCTTCCGTCATTGTCTTGTGAAAGACGGTGACGTTTTTTTACTTTTAATGGATTTACTTATGAAAAGGCTAACGTGGAAGAAACATCATAAATGGCTGGGAATAGGATTTGCCTTCTTCATGCTGATGTTCTGTATCAGTGGCATCGTGCTGAATCACCGTGCGGCTTTTGCTGACCTTGATGTCAGTCGCAGCTGGCTACCGTCAAGTTACCGCTTCTCCAAATGGAACGGCGGTGTGCTTAGAGGTACGCTGAAGGGGAGTTTCGGTACTGACTCCATCCTCATCTACGGCAACAGCGGTATATGGACCACTTGTGCAGGATGTGAGGAAGTTCACGACTTCAACAAAGGCTTTCCGTCAGGAGCCGACTATAAGAACATAAAGAATTGTGTCCAGACAGCAGACGGTAGTCTGTGGGCAGCTGCCCAGTTCGGTCTGTACCGATATAATTCAGGACTAGAGACATGGCAGCTTGTAACATTACCCTTGACAGATGACAAGTTATCCGACCTGACTCTGAAGCAGGATACGCTGGTGGCAGTGGGACGCTCCTATTTGTATGTATCAGCTCCACCTTACCATGAGTTTCATCGGCTTGAGGTAAAGGCACCTGCAGACGATGACGGGAAGGTTTCGCTCTTCCGTACCATCTGGTCGCTGCACAGTGGTGAGTCGTTCGGCTTAGTGGGGAAACTGCTCATGGATGGAGTGGCCGTCATTCTGACTCTCCTTTGTATCACAGGTATTGCCTTTTGGCTCTTTCCGAAGTATATCCGCAGAGCAAAAGCCAACGGGAAATCGGTGAAGCGGAGTGCACAGTGGATGAGGAAGAACCTCGACTGGCACGACTCATTGGGCAGATACACGTTCGGTATCCTGCTGTTTGTAGCCGTTTCCGGCTGGTGTCTGCGTCCGCCTGTGCTGATAGCACTTAAAAGGAAGGGTTCCTGCCATTCCTTACACTATCATGGATAGCGACAACGCTTGGCGTGACCGTCTGCGTATGCTTCGCTATGATGCTACCTGTGATGACTGGCTGCTTTCCACTTCCGAAGGTCTCTATCAGTTGAAAACACTTGATGGAATTCCTTCAAAGGTAAGCTTTGCACCTCCTATTAGTGTGATGGGGCTGAATGCCTGGGAAAAGAATACCGATGGCAGCTGGCTGATGAGATCCTTCAGCGGCATGTTCATCTGGGACAGAAAAACTCTGTTAGTTACGGATTATTTCACAGGAGAAATAACCGAAGAAGTGGCTGGTCCGCCGTTCGGCAAGTTTGCCGTATCAGGTTACACAGAGCATCTTACGGACACACCTGCCGTAGTGGAATACAACCAAGGAACCGATGCTGCCGTCATGCCTTCCTCACTGTCTACATTGCCTATCTCATTATGGAACCTGGCACTGGAAGTACATACAGGACGCATCTACACCCTTTTAGGTCCAGCAACGCTCATCTACATCTTCTTTGCAGGGATAGCAGCCGTTTGGTGCCTGTATTCAGGGTATAAAATCAGAAAACCGAAAAAGAGAAAGGACTGATGCCGCTTCATGCCTGCTGTTCGGTCCATCTTTCGGTACATAGCGATGCCTAAGATGGAACTTGGCGGATGGTACCCCGTTAAGATACTATTCCGGAGGATTTTTTAAGCCCTTGTAATTTGCACAAACAAATCCAACGAACCCCAGCTAGAAGGTCTCAGGAAGGCACATACTAAACCACCTAAAGCCATAAAAAAATCAGCGGGACAAACAAATAAACTTTGTCTGTCCCGCTGATACTTAAGTATTTTTCCTAATTTAGGCTATTAATACTCTTCCTCGTTGAAGAAGAAGTCTTCCTTACTTGGATAGTCAGGCCATATATCTTCAATGCTTTCATAAATTTCTCCTTCGTCTTCCATCTCCTGAAGGTTCTCAATCACCTCCATAGGTGCTCCAGAGCGCATAGCATAGTCAATCAATTCATCCTTGGTAGCTGGCCAAGGAGCATCTTCAAGTTTAGATGCTAATTCCAAAGTCCAATACATAGTATATTTATGTTTATGTAATTAAATCAAAAAGTTAATTGGTCGCAAAAGTATAATAAAAAATTTCACTTGCAACTATTCTCCCAAAATATTTCGTCATTGCCTTGCTGAAAGTTGATTTTGCGCGACAAAACAAACAAATAATCCGACAATCGATTCACATACGATATCAGTTGGGGAGAAACAGCATACAATTCGTTCAAAGCAAGAATCCTTCTTTCGGCTCTACGACACACCGTACGGCATATATGACAGACAGATGCACCTCGCGAACCGCCCGGCAAGACAAACGCCTTCAGGGCGGGCAACTGGGCGTCGGCCTCATCGATGGCCTGTTCTACCGCCAACACATCCTCGCCGCTTATCTCACAAGGAAGCGACGTCTTCTCCTGATCGGTGGCCAGGTATCCTCCCACCACAAATAGTTTGTTCTGTATCTGTTGCATAAACAATCTATCTTGCTCGTCGGTAAGATAGGTGGCTAGCAGACCCAAGAACGAATTCAACTCGTCGACCGTGCCATAAGCTTCGAGACGGATATCGGTTTTCGACACACGGCTACCGCCTACCAGACTGGTAGTGCCTTTGTCACCGGTCTTGGTGTATACCATACTTTTCTTCATTGTTCTTTCCTCCTTTTTTGCTACGACTGGGTTTCTCCAGTCAGAAGTTCACGAGATAATGTTGTTTGAAACGTCCCTTATCGAAAAAGATGATGCCGATATCATACAGGTCGAACGTGATGCCTGTGCGCGGATCTTGCTGCATACGTTTCCACAAACCTTTCATCGCCACCGAGGAGTTGATGCCCGACACGGCGAACACACTCTTGGAAGTGGTCCGAGCGGCCAACGCATCGAACACCTGCCACCGGAAGCCCGGCTGATCGGAGCAACTGATGTAAAGGAGGTCGATGGTAGGGATGTTGCACGCCTGCAGTTCGGCAAGGGTGGTCACCGCATGGAACTGCTGCTTAAGACAACCTGCCTGCAGATAGATGGATGCTGCGGTCGGTCTGCCGGCGGCCACCACGGTATGAGGCTGGGCCCAATTCACCAGGCGGAACAACAACCGCTTCACTTTGGTGCGCTCGGCACACCGCCACATATGGTTACCCTCACGGTGTTCACGTTCAGCCAGTGTAGCATAGTCGTAATACGGGGTCTTCTCGTAGAACAACTTGGTGATGAGGTTGAAAGCAAACGGTGAGTGCACTCCGTAACCGCAGCGATGACGGAATCGCTTCACCCATATATAGGGTCGAATAAAAGCATTCATCTTTTTCGTAAGTCTTTATATCGTTTTATTAATGAAACAACTCTTTTTTACTGATGGGCACGAATTCTGTGCGGTCTGATTTGCGCAGGAACACGTTTCCATCCATCCAGTTCGATGAGAAGCCTCCCATGATATGTCCTAAGAAAGCTACCTTAAATTCGTGGAGACCTTTCTTGAGGGCTATCGAGGTGTCTTTGCGCGAGAACTTCTTCACTTCACCGGCATTATCTACCACACGCTCACCTGCTATCCACACCTCTTCGTAATCGGATGCCACATAATACACGCCATCCTCTGGAATCTCCAGATAGCCTGTAGCTACGGCTGCATACTGCTTCATGTGACGCATATCCATCGAGGCCTTGCGATAGAGCACGAGTCCCTTGGTGTCTTCCACCACCTGTGTGTCGATTACCGGATTGCCCGACTGCTTCAGTTCGGTCATGTTGAGGTACATGCCATCGGTAACTTCCATCTTGAGTCCCGGTTGCACTTCGGCCACCTCTACGGGATCTCTCAAGGCCGATTTCACCACTTGGATGGTACGCACCGTGCTCATCTTACCCGAAGGGAGCAACGTGGCAATCTTGATGGTGCCCGATTCTGAGAAGAAGAGCGGAGCCTGGTACACTTGCGAACGGGCAGAGGGCTCGCTTCCGTCGAGTGTGTAGACCATCGTTTCCGGACGGCTGGTCTGGAAGGTCACCGAAACGGTATCGGTAAAGGTCACCACGTCGCACGAAGCTACCGGCTGTTCGGGAAGCGGGATATGATAGTGCATGCCGTGCTGGTCGAGGCGCACGTAAGCGTTGTTGATACGACGGATAAAGTCGTTGTAGTCTTTCTTGTCCAAATCGGTCCAACCGATTTCAGCCAACGCTATCACACGCGGATACATGCGATATTCACGCAGATATTCCGAGTAGTGGTACTCACTCCAAGCATTGGCCTGCACACCGATGATGTGGTGTGCCTTGTTCATGGTCACCAAGGTGTCGGGCACCGGATTGTAGTTGTAGATCTTCTCAACCGGGAAGTAGCCGCCAAACGCACAAGGTTCGATTTTCGGATCGCCTTGGTAATAGTCGAGATAGAGGCCGTTTCCTGCCGGACTCATAATGGCATCGTGACTCATCAGAGCAGCAGCGATACCACCAGTCTCTCCTTGCCACGACATCACGGTAGCATTGTCGGCCAGACCACCTTCGAGGATTTCATCCCAACCGATCATCTTCTTGCCGCAAGCTTCCACCACCTTACCCATACGCTGCACGAAATAGCTCTGCAGACGCTGTTCGGCTGTGTGGTGTGCATCGGCCTTCAGACCTTCTTTGCGGATGCGTGCCTGACAGAGCGGACAAGCAGCCCAGCGTGTCTTGGGACATTCGTCGCCACCGATGTGGAAATATTCGCCTGGGAACAGAGCAGCCACTTCCTGAATCACGTCGGTGAGAATCTGGAAAGGTGCCTCCTTACCAGCACACATCACGATGTTCTCCACACCCCAGCAGTTGCGCGGACGAGCAGGCTCTTCTATACAAGCCAGTTCGGGATGAGAGGCAATCAGCGCCATGTTGTGTCCGGGAAGTTCGATTTCGGGCACGATGGTGATGAATCGCTCAGCAGCATAGGCCACGAGTTCCTTAATCTGCTCTTGTGTGTAATATCCCTTATGCTCATGTCCCTCGCCTTCGATACGCGTAGAACCGATTTCGGTGAGTTCGGGATGCGACTTGATTTCGATGCGCCACCCCTGGTCGTCGGTGAGGTGCAGGTGGAGATAATTTATTTTGAAGAGCGCCATCACATCGATGTGCTTCTTGATGTTTTCGAAAGGCATGAAGTGGCGGCAGGGGTCGAGCATCACACCGCGATAAGCAAAGCGCGGACAGTCGGTTACCGACACCAACGGGGCCTGCCAAGCAATGCCCTTCACTTTTACCGGACTCTCGATTTCGGCGGGCAGCAACTGCATAAACGACTGCATACCATAGAACACCCCTTGAGGAGTGGCGGCAACCACCTCTACCCCATCGGCTCTCACTTCGAGACGATAAGCCTCAGTTCCTTCTACAGCCGACGCATCAATAGAAAGACGGATGTTTCCCTGTTCCGACACACGGATATCATAGCCTGTTGAGGCCGACATCTGCTTAGCAAAAAATTCGGCTACGGGTTTCAATTCGTCCGAACCGGCGCTCACCGACATCTTATCTTTCAGGAAGAACACACCTTCCGACTGCGTGATCTGTTGTGGCATCGGAATGATGTTCAATCCCTCGTTATACGATTTCACCTCCGCTGTTCCGGAGCAAGAAACCATCGCCCATAATGCAACGGCAATACAGACGAGTGAACAGATTTTTCTCATGATATGTTTTTTATGGTTTTTAAATCGTTATTTCAGACCTCTATTCTTCAGCAGAGCATCGGTACTCGGCTCATGGCCACGGAATGCCTTGTACATATCCATCGCGTCGTTGACGCCACCCGGTGTGAGCACATGCTGGCGGAAGCGGGCTGCCAGTTCGGGATGGAAGATGTCGCCCGACTGCTTGAAAGCCTGGAACGCATCAGCGTCGAGCACTTCGGCCCAGATGTAGCCATAGTAACCGGCAGTGTAGCCACCACCCATGGTATGGCTGAAATAGGTAGAGCGGTAACGGGGAGGAATCTGACGGATCAATCCGCGCTGAGCCAGGGTCTGTGCTTCGAACTGCTCAACATCGAAGCCGGCCGGAATCTCTGTGAGCACATGATAGTCCATATCGAGCAGGGCTGCTGCCAGGAATTCTACGGTCGAGAAGCCCTGACCGTATTTGCCGCTCTTCTCGAGTTTCTCGACCAGTGCGGCTGGAATTTCTTCGTTGGTCTGATAATGTTTGGCGAACACCTTCAGCACTTCAGGCTCGAATGTCCAGTGTTCGAGCACCTGCGAAGGAAGTTCCACAAAGTCGCGGGGCACATCGGCCACACCATAGTAGTGCACACGCTCAAAGAGGTTATGGAGAGCATGACCGAATTCGTGGAACACGGTGCAGGCCTCATCGGCATTGAGAAGAGCCTGCTCGCCTGCAGCTGGTTTCGAGAAGTTGTATACCACCGTCACTACAGGAGCCTGACGTTTGCCCTCTACCACCAATTCTGGGCGATAGGCTGTACACCAAGCACCACCTGCCTTGCTTGCACGAGCATAGAAGTCCATATAGAGCACACCCAGGTGGGTGCCGTCCTTGTCTTTACATTCGAAAGCCACAGCATCGGGATGCGGCAATGGAATCTTCTCTACCGGCGTGAAGGTAACACCATACAATTGGTTGGCCACATAGAATACACCCTTACGCACGCTGTCGAGCGGTAGATACGGACGCACCTCGTTCTCATCGAGGTTGAACTTGGCTTTCTTGGCTTTCTCGAAATAGTAGCGCCAGTCCCAAGCCTCTGCTTCGAAGTCCTTGCCGCTCTTACGAATTTCGGCCTGAATATCGGCCAATTCGGCTTTCGCCATCTTCAGAGCCGGACGCCAGAGCTGGTCCATCAGTCCGTACACCTTGTCGGCATGTTTGGCCATACGCTCTTCGAGCACATACTCGGCGTAGTCTTCGTAGCCCAGCAGTTTGGCCTTCTCCAGGCGTTTGGTAACGAGCTGGCGCACCACCTCTTTGTTGTCGGCCTTATTGCCGTTGTTGCAACGGTTGGTATAGGCTTTGAATATCTGTTCGCGCAAGTCGCGGTTGTCGGCATATTGCAGGAACGGCATCACACTGGCATTCTGCAGCGTGAACACCCATTTGCCCTCCTTGCCCTCTTCTTTGGCTTTAGCAGCGGCTGCCTGAACCAATCCGTCGGGAAGTCCGGCCAGATCTTTGGCATCGTCTATCACCAGGCGGTAGGCGTTGGTCTCTTCGAGCAGATTCTGTTCGAAAGTGAGTTCGAGCACAGCCAGTTCGCCGTTCAGCATGCGGAGCTTCTCCTGCTTCTCTTCGGGCAGGTCGGCACCTCCGCGGATAAAGTTACGGTAGGTGTTCTCCAGGAGTTTCTCCTGTTCCTTATCCAGGTTGAAATCGGCACGGCGTTCGTACACCTCCTTGACGCGTGCAAACAGGCGTGGGTTGAGGTTGATGTCGTCGCTGTGCTGGGCCAAAAGCGGAGCCATCTCACTGCTGAGGTTCTGCAACTGCTCGTTGGTGTTGGCACCCTCTTGTGCAAAGAACACATAGCTCACCTTCGACAGTAGCGCACCGCTCTGGTCGAGTGCGGCAATGGTATTGTCGAAATCGGGCATCGAACGCTGGTTGACGATGGCTTCCACCTCTTGCACATGGTCGTCTATACCTTGCAGAAAGGCAGCCTTATAGTGTTCGGGGGTGATCAACTCGAAAGGAGGGACTCCAAACGGCGTATCAAAATCGGAAAAGAACGGATTGCCTTCCGCTTTCTCACTCGTGGGGCCACCACATGCACATAGGGCAAGTGACAAGCCAGCTATCAACATTTTCTTACTCATAAATTCAGCATTTTTTAATTATCCGCTAAAGATAGTCAATTCGAACGAATTACCCTCGAACAGGCTGACCTAACGGCCGGTAAAACAGAAAAAAACATTTCAAAAGCAATTGCCCATGGGGATTATGAAAAAGCATACAGAAGGCTTGCAGATTTTCACCCCTTAACTATCTTTGCGAACAAAACTACAATCAAAACTACAATCCTATGTATACAACTCACGAAATAGCATTGGCCTTCGGATTTACGATGATCGCTGGTCTGTCTACCGGAATCGGCAGTCTGATTGCCTTTTTGGCCAAAACCACCAATATGAAGTTTCTGTCGACAGCGCTGGGTCTGTCGGCCGGAGTAATGATTTATGTATCTTTCATGGAACTGATGCCGGAATCGGTGGCACTTCTGAGCGAGAGCTACAGCGAACGCACGGCCACCGCCTACATGCTGTTGGCTTTCTTTTTGGGCATTGCCAGCATCGCGCTGATCGATGCACTGGTGCCCGAGGATGAGAATCCGCACGAGATACACAGCGCCACACAGGCTTCCGATTCCAAGCATGCGGGGCTGAAGCGTACGGGCATCATGCTGGCGCTGGCCATCGGTATCCACAACTTCCCCGAAGGGCTGGCTGTGTTCACCTCTACACTCACCAACATGGAGATAGCCCTTCCCATCGTGTTTGCGCTGGCCATCCACAACATTCCCGAGGGCATCGCAGTGAGTGTTCCCATCTACCATGCCACCAACAATCGGAAAAAGGCATTCGTCTACTCCTTCCTTTCGGGCATGGCCGAACCGCTGGGCGCTCTGCTCGGATTCCTGTTCTTGCTCCCATTCTGGACACCGACCCTGAATGCGGCGCTCCTCTCATTTGTTTCGGGTATTATGATTTATATCTCGTTCGACGAGCTGCTGCCGGGCACCGAGAAATACGGCCATCACCATTGGGGACTGGCGGGTGTGGTACTGGGCATGGCGGTAATGGCGGTAAGCCTGCTGCTGCAATAAGCGCAGCAGGAATCAGGCGCTTGCCACCTGGAGGTCTTGCTGCGACCGGCGCTGACAATAGCGGGTGCACTGTCCGCAGATATCATAACCGAGCAATGCTCCCAATATGAAGTCCTCTTCGGGAGTGAGCTTGTAGAGCGGTCGGGTAATCATCATACGAACGGTGTCGATGCACTCTTTTTTCCCGAAGAACACATTGATGCGACGATGGTCGACCACCTGAATGTAATAGCAGATGTGCTGCTTGTCGAGGTGATGGGTTATAAACTCTTCGTATTTGCTGTTGGTGGTATACAGCACCATCTGGCGCACTCCCTTATTGAACTCATATACATGGTTCATAAACACTTTCAGATTGCTATCGTTGAATTCGGTAATAGGCATATAAAAAAAGGTTTAAAGTAGGTTCTGTAAAAAAAAGGATTCGGTTTATTTCTCTCACTGCAAAATAAACGGATAGCAACAGATTACCCAATACCTAAAAGTAACGATATCAGCCCTCTACACACGCACATTCTCTTGCCTGAAATCAGGGTTGCGAAGCATGTTTGTAGTAGCGCACCCAGTCCGCCTGAATCTCTACAGGAAGGTCTGCCAGGTCGTTCTCCCCTACCTATCCACCTCCCAGCTGCATATCGATGAGCAGATAGTAAGGCTTGTCGAAGAGGAACTGTTCTGCCGTTACCATCCACCCACGGATGTATGGTTACTAAATTAAGGTGGGCATTAAAACTCAATTTGTATTGTTCCGAAATGTTTCCACGCTCTTCTGATTCTCTTGTAAAATGGTGCAAAGTTCATCCACCTTAGCAGGAACCTTCAGATAATTCATAAAAAATTACTTTTCTTTAATAGGCTTTATTTCTTTTCAATGGTAACTTATTGACTACGTTCAACCAAAAGAAATAATGACTTACTGCTATATTTTTGCAATTGTGGGGAAAATGTGGGGAAAATGTGGGGAAAATGTGGGGAAAATGTGGGAAAATTTAGCAAAAAAAAACTAAGTAATTGATTTCTCAATACTTAGCTTTTATCTTCGTACCCAGACCCGGGGTCGAACCGGGATGGAAGTGAATCCACTGGTGTTTGAGACCAGCGCGTCTACCGATTCCGCCATCTGGGCAAATGCTTTTTGTTTCAATTGCGGTGCAAAGATACAACATTTTCCGGAATCACCAACACAAAAAACCGTTTTTTTGAAGCTGGAGCAAAAAAAAGGCCAAGTATCGTGTGATACTCAGCCTTGCTGTACCCAGACCCGGGGTCGAACCGGGATGGAAGTGAATCCACTGGTGTTTGAGA
>SAMEA104404103__coassemble_1441_pt1 | contig 14469 bp, 10 predicted proteins | sample SAMEA104404103__metabat2_high_PE_061 | metagenome-assembled genome bin SAMEA104404103 (sample SAMEA104404103) | Balaenoptera acutorostrata | reverse complement strand
CTACACGACTGACGACGCGCTTCCAAGCAGAACAAGAGACGGATAAAAAATGGCGAGAGAAAGAAAAAAAATATCTTAAAACTGTATGAAGTTATTTTTTACCATTACTAAGCAGGAAAATGATTGGTGCGAAAATATCAAAATAACTGAATCAATGCAGAATCAAATCATCTTGCAATAGAAGACTCCGATAAAATATGAATCCAAGCAAAGTGGTTGAAATGACATGCGTTTGCAGATTTCTATGGAGAAATTCTCTGCTTATAACGAAATATATGTAAACAGTCAAAATTAATTTTCATCACTTACATATCATAAAAGTACGGCAATATGAAATACAAGAATTATGTGCCCCTCCTGCTACTCGCGGGTTTGTCCACCTCATGCCATACCTCCCGCCATGGATGGGAACTGGTATGGGAGGACGACTTCAACCAGCCAGGAAGCATTGACACGGCCACCTGGTCGAAAATACCGAGAGGAAAGCCTGAATGGGCGAAATGCATGTCGCCGGACGACCGGTGCTACGATGTACGCGAAGGCTGCCTCATCTTGAAAGGCATCGTCAATCCCGATACCCGGACCGACGCTTCCCCCTATCTGACTGGCGGCGTCTATACCAAATACAAACGGCCTTTTTATCAGGGAAAAGTAGAAATCAGAGCCAAATTTGGAAAAGCCAGGGGCGCATGGCCCGCCATCTGGATGAAGCCCTACGAAGAAGCCCGATATAAATGGCCGTCAGGAGGAGAAATCGACATCATGGAACATCTCAATGCCGACAGCATCGTTTACCAGACCGTACACACGAATTACACACACCATCTCGGCATCAAAAATAATCCGCCTCATGGCGGAACGGCCCGCATCCATCCCGACGATTACAATGTCTACGGAGTGGAAATGACAGCCGACAGTCTCGTGTTTTCAGTCAATGGGCAACGTACTTTTGCCTATCCCAAAATCGAAACGGACCGGGAAGGGCAATATCCTTTTGACAAGCCTTACTACCTCCTTATCGACATGCAACTGGGAGGCAGCTGGGTAGGAAAGGTGGACAGCAACGACCTGCCTATTGAAATGGCGGTAGACTGGGTGAGATATTACAAGAAAAAATGACAGTTTAAAACTTGATAAATTTAGAAAAATAAGGATGAAAGCATCTCAATCTTATATTCTTTCGGGCCTTCTCTGCGGTCTGGCTTCTGCTTGTACAACGATACAGGCACCGGTCGCCGTACTGCCCGTACCGGAGGCAAAGCAAGTGGAATGGCAGAAAATGGAAACCTATGCCTTTGTACATTTTGGGCTCAATACGTTCAACGACCGTGAATGGGGATACGGGGACAGTGATCCTAAAACCTTTAATCCCGCCCGGCTGGACTGCGAACAATGGGCGCAGACCTTCGTCAAAGCCGGTTTGAAAGGTGTCATTCTTACTGCCAAACATCACGACGGATTTTGCCTGTGGCCCACGCAGCTTACAGAATACTGCATCCGCAACACGCCATACAAAGCAGGACAGGGAGATATTGTGGGCGAATTGTCAAAAGCCTGTAAGAAATACGGACTGAAATTTGCCGTATACCTTTCTCCCTGGGATCGCCACCAGGCTAATTATGGCAGTCCGGAGTACGTGGATTATTTTCACCGGCAGCTGCGTGAGCTGATGTCATCCTACGGTGATGTATTCGAGGTATGGTTTGACGGTGCCAATGGTGGTGACGGATGGTATGGAGGCGCCAAAGACAGCCGTACCATCGACCGCAAGACGTACTATGATTATCCCAAAATCTACCAGATCTTGAACGAGCTGCAACCCCAGGCAGTCATTTTCTCAGACGGTGGTCCCGGTTGTCGCTGGGTAGGCAATGAAAACGGTTTCGCTGGAGCTACCAACTGGTCATTCCTACGTAAGGGCGAGGTCTATCCCGGATATCCGAAGTACCGCGAACTGCAATACGGGCATGCTGACGGCACCCAGTGGACAGCAGCGGAATGCGATGTCTCCATCCGTCCGGGATGGTTCTATCATCCGGAAGAGGACCATCAGGTGAAAACGGTAGACCATCTGGTCGACTTGTATTATCGCAGCGTCGGCCATAACGGTACGCTGCTGCTCAACTTCCCCGTTGACCGCGACGGTTTGATACATCCCGTAGATTCTGCCCGTGCCGTAGACTTTCATCGTGAAATCCAGCAACAGCTTTCTCAAAACATACTGGCAGGCATCACACCCGAGGTCAGTGCCACACGTGGAGGAAAATTTAATGCCCGCGCCCTGACCGATGGTAAGTACGATACCTATTGGTCCACTCCCGACCATGTCGTGGCGGCAGATGTTGTATTCTCACTGAAAACGGCACAGAAAGTAAACCGCATGTTGATACAGGAATATATCCCGCTCGGCCAGCGTGTCAAATCTTTTGTCGTGGAATATGCTAAAGACAATCAGTGGCTTCCAGTTGTGCTGAATGAAGAAACCACAACAATCGGCTACAAACGTTTGTTGCGCTTTGATCCGATTGAAACGAACCAGTTGCGTATCCGCTTCCTCGATGCCCGCGGACCACTGACCATCAACAACGTGGAAGCTTATTACACAGATTCTGCCACAGGCTACCAGGTACGAACCCACGAACTGCCCGAGGGATACGACTATTCCGTTGTAAACCTTGCTTCTGCCGAACTTTCGAAAATGAAAGATAAAGATGCCACCACGTCAGGCTGCGTGACAAATGACGAACTGCTGATTGACCTGGGAAGTGAAAAAACGATCCGGGCTTTCCATTATCTGCCTGACCAAAGTGAATACAACCGGGGACTGATAAAGAATTATGAAATCGCTGTGGGTACAGATGTGAACGACATTCATCAGGTGGTCAGTGCGGGTGAATTTTCGAACATCCAGAACAACCCCGTTTTGCAGTCGGTGTTCTTCACACCAGTAAAGGCACGTTATGTCAGATTGAAACCGGTCAGAATGCTGAGAGATGGCGAGAAAATGCATTTTGCAGAAGTGGTCGTCCAATAGATGGAGCACGAAACTTCGATGTAACTATAGATTCAAGCTTCAGTGGATATAAATATCGTCAAGATATTGATATTCAACGGATACCAATTCATACGAATACCCACAATTCGTATGAATTGGAAAATAACGAAAATCTATTAAACCTATAAACGCTAGTAGATAAAATGAAAACAAAAAGCCTTATCATTTCATTGCTCCTGTTATTTGTCACAGGGCAGGAGCTGATGGCAATAGCCCTGCAGGTACTCCCTCGTCCTAACCAAATCGAGATGAAAGCGGGTATGTCGCACTTTGAGAAAGAACTCCTGATCTACTTCCCTAAAAGTCTGACACCGGAAGGAAAGACGCTCACACGCTGGCTGGAGCAGCATACGGGGCTTTCCGTCCGCCAGGTAAAGAAAGAAAAGAAGGCCCATATACTGCTGAAACTGCATTCCGACTTCCGATGCCAGACAAAAGAAGGATATGCTTTGACGGTAGACGCCGGTAAAATCAACCTTGCCGCCTGTGCCCAAGAAGGCATTTTTTATGGGATTCAGACCCTCAAACAACTGGTGCAACCGGAAGAAGGCGCGATGACAGTGCCTAATGTCAATATCAACGACGCCCCCCGATTTGCCTGGCGCGGACTGATGCTCGACGAAGCACGTAACTTCAAAGGGAAAGAGGTGGTCAAGAAATTGCTGGACGAAATGGCTGCCTTGAAACTGAATGTGTTCCACTGGCATCTTACCAACGACCAGGGATGGCGCATTGAAATTAAAAAATATCCGAAACTGACCTCTCTGGGTGCCTGCCGCGATTCAACAGAATTATATCATTTTGACAGTAATGTCTTCGACGGCAAACGCCATGAGGGTCATTATACACAGGAAGATTTGCGTGAGATTGTGGCTTACGCAGCTGAACGCCATATCCGTGTCGTTCCTGAGATTACGGTCCCGGGCCATATCACTGCGGCATGCGCAGCCTATCCCTGGCTGGGAACTTCGGGCAAACAGGTGAAGGTATCGCCCAAATTTGGTGTTCACTATAATGTCATCAATGCAGCCAATCCGAAAGTTTATGAATTCTTGAGCGATGTCTTCGATGAACTCATCGACATTTTCCCATCTCCTTACATTCACATCGGTGGTGACGAAGTACGATACAATCAATGGACAGTATCTTCCGAAATACAGAATTTCATGAAAGAACACCACTTCAAGAGCGGAGCGGAACTGCAGGTGTATTTCACCAACAGACTGTCTGAAATGCTTGACGCCAAGGGACGGAAAATGATTGGATGGAACGAAATAACGGGCGACCGTCTGCATGATTATCAGGCTGGTGATGAAAAGAATGGACTTACCAATAAATTAGCTCCAGGAACCCTGGTACAATTTTGGAAAGGAGAACCTGCCTTGATGAAGAAAGCGATAGATGACGGCTATGACATTCTGAATTCTTATCATATATTTACTTACCTGGATTATGATTATCATACGATTTCGCTGAAGAAGGCCTATTCTTTCAATCCCATACCAGCAGGTATTACTCCTGAACAGGAAAAGCAGGTAAAGGGTATCGGATGCCAGATGTGGGGAGAGTTTATACCGTCCGTAGAACAAATGAACCACATGATTTATCCGCGTATTGCCGCTTACGCAGAAGTAGGGTGGACGAATGCCGACCATCTGAATTACGATGGGTTCCTTCAGTCCTTACAACCGATTCTGAAACGATGGAAAGCGGAAGGCATCCATTATGGTCCGATAGAATAAAGACTCAATACATCTAAGGATATGTCAAAACTTGAATGAATACTTTCCGCCTTGTCTTTGCCGCTCATTGTAAATGCTCAGCAACAGGTGCGACTATAAACTCGTATATGGGCTTTGGGACAGGGCGAATGCGTCTGCAAACGCACCGAGTTTTGTATTACAAGAATAATAGAGTTTGTCAAAGTTTGACAGACTCTATTTTTTTTACCACCGGTGTGGCGCACCGGCTTTATGATACTCCCTGACGGAACGTTTGCGTAAACAAAAGCTCAGAAAGGAGCAAATCGTCCGAATTCGATATCATTGACAGATTTTTCCACCTTTTAGAAAGAAAAGTGAGTAGTCGTACAACGTCTGTTCATTTAATTTTGTATCAGAAATAATTGCATAAAAATACAAAATCGATGAAGTTATTAGTAGTGGAAGATGAAATTGAAATCAATGATTTGATTTCCCATTTTTTCAAGTCAGAAGGATTTGTAGTGGAGAGTGCCTACGGATATAGAGAGGCACTCTATAAAATTGTAGGAAATGAATATGATTGCATGCTGCTGGATTTGACACTTCCTGACGGAGACGGCTTACATCTGATTGAAAAACTGAAAAAGACAGGGTCGAAAGCAGGCATTGTCATCGTCTCCGCCCGGGACGCTTTGGACGATAAGGTGACCGCTCTGGATTTGGGCGCCGACGACTATCTGGCCAAACCTTTTTCAATGGCAGAACTCAATGCCCGTATCAAATCGGTGATTCGCCGCACGCATTTTGCCGGCAACACCCAGATTGACTTTAACGAACTGCGTATTGTCCCGGACTCCCGTCAATGTTATGTTCATGAACAGGAGATAAAGCTCACTCCAAAGGAATACGACTTACTCTGTTATTTCATCATGAACAAGAACCGTATTCTCACCAAGGAGAATCTGGTGGATCATCTCTGGGGAGACTCTATGGGCAGTTCGAGTTCCTCATTTGATTTTATCTATACCCACATCCGGAATCTTCGTCACAAGATTATCGGGGCAGGGGGGAAGGATTATATCGAGTCGGTATATTCCATCGGTTACAAATTTGTTGAACTATGAGATTACTGAAAAAGTATAGAGGATTCACCTACACCACACTCTGTTTCGTGGTGCTGGTAGGAGCCATTTTCAATTATTATTTGTTCCGATATTCCATTCATCGTACCACCGATGATGTGCTGAAAGAATACCGTATCGATATTGAGGAATATGCGGTAAATCATGGTACCTTGCAACCCTTGTTGGCGGTCAATTCCAAGTTTGCAGAAATCATCCCCTTGGCCTCTTCCTCCAATATAACTGACGAAGAGGCGGCAATTGTCGACACCTTGGTTTACAGTCACTATCAGGAAGAGATGGTGCTGTATCGCAAACTGGTATTTCCCATCGTCACGCCCGAGATGAATTATGAGGTAAAGCTGATGCTGCCGGCATTGGAAGAGGACAAACTGGTACAGACAGTGATCATATCCTTGCTCTTGTTTGTGGCATTATTTATATTGATGACCACCTTGACTGATATGGCCTTTACCCGGCAGATATTCCGACCTTTCCACCGCATATTGGAACTCATCAAGACCTACGATATAGACAAACGGAGCAAAATTACTTTCGCTGAAAGTTCTATTGATGAGTTTGACGAATTGTCCCATATTCTTGCCGAGATGACGGAAAAAATCAATGCGGGATATTATGAGATGAAAGAATTCGTGGAATATACTTCTCATGAAATCCAGACACCACTATCGATTATCCAACTCAAAGTGGACGTGCTCAACCAACAAAATTTTCAAGACAAGGAAGTACTCGACAGTTTGTATTCCATCCAGAGTGCCTTGAACCGCGTTGTACGCTTCAACCGCTCCATACTTTTCTTGGCAAAAATAAGAAACAATCAGTTTCCAACGCACCGCGAGATAGACCTGAGAGAGCAATTGTCACTCCAGTTGCACCTCTACGAGGAATTGTTTGCGGTAAGGAATATATCGCTCCAGAATGAGTCTGAGCAGCCTTTATTACTCCCATTGCATCCCATCTTGGCCGAACATCTGATTCAGAACATCCTGACCAATGCCATCAAGCACAATTATGACGGAGGATGGATCCGCATCAATACCTCTGCCGACAAGATGGTCGTGACCAATACTTTCGACGGAACGATGCCTCGGGGTGATATTTTCGAAAAATATACGCATGCCTATGGGCGGAAAGGCTCCACCGGGCTGGGGCTTTCGATTGTCAAAGCCATTTGTGAGAAAAATGATCTCGCTTTTTCTTACCGTATCACTGAGAATCAGTTTAGTCTGACTGTTACGAAAAAGGATGCGGGGTAGTCCCTTGAGAAATATATAAATAATTTTGACTACTTAGTAATGGTAAAAAAATAACTTCATACAGTTTTAAAATATTTTTCTTCCTTTCTCTCGCCATTTTTTATCCGTCTCTTGTTCTGATGGGAAGCGCGTCGGCAGTCGTGGAGCCCGCTACACTCCTTTCTCCTAACTTCCCATCAGACGCAAGATTCGAACCCAAAAAATTGCCGAACTTATTATTTCACCATTACTTACTTATAAAAAAAAACGCTGGTGCCCTATATATAAATAGGACATCAGCGTCAGTGATATTGCAACAGGAGTATAATTAGAATTTATAAAGCAGACCGACAGTCAGGTTGTCACTTTGAAGTTTGAAACCAAAACCGTCGTTTTTGTGTGCTTCAAAATCGTCATCGCTATCTCGGTAACCTAAGAATCCGAGATGAGTGATAAACTGCAGATGCTTGGCCACATCGATACTCAAACCCGGCTTGACACCCAGGTTCCAGGCATTCTGTGCATCGCTCTTCACTTCTACATCATCCTTGCCAGCTTTAACTTTGTAAGTTTCAAAACCGAAACCCATTTCAAGAAAAAGATTGACAGGACCTAACGTTGCATAGGTCCAACGTGCATAAGGATTGATCTCAAACTCATTCATCTTGGTGAAGCCTTTGTGCTTCTTGTCGCCATTATAGTCGTGACTGTAACCCAATGCCAGACCCAGATCCCATTTCGGGCTCAGTTCATAACCTACTTCTGGACGAAGAGTGAAATTGGTGTTGTTATTGTCTGCATTTCTCCAGAGTCCAGTTTCACCACCCAGATAAACTTGTGCATTTGCTGATAAGCTGCCTAAAGCAACCAATGCTGCTAAAATAACTTTTTTCATTTGATTGGGATTTATAATTGAATTTAATTAAAAGATTGTTTCATTCGTAACTTCGATATCAGAATCGGTAGGTCATAGATAAACCGATATTTCTGAATCCGCGGTCCACCAGACCGGAGTGGTCGCCGAATGTGAAAGCCACCATGGGGCGGTAGTCAATACCCACCGAAAGAGGGCAACATTTCAGAGTAAAGCCAAAACCGAGATTAGCTACCGGACCCAGCATAAAGCCGTCATCATCGTCACCATCGGTGAAGCCGAGACCGCCGCCAACACCTCCCCAGAACTTCCAACTACCGAAGCGAGGAGTCCAATTCTTCCATTCTTGAATGTTCCAATTGTAGACACCCTGTGCCAGGAAACCGTCGTCCATGTCGAACACGCCGGCAGACAAGTCGAGATAATTCTTGTTACTAAAATGGTATTGATAAAGAAAGTCTATCGTAGAGCCACCGAAGTGGAAACCGATGGCATGCGGAGTTCGTTGAGCACTGGCTCCAAAGGTGGTGCATGCCAAAGCTAAAGTAAAAATCGCCTTTTTCATGTTTCATTTGTTTATTGATATCCAACTACAAGGTCTTCTCCTGTGAGAAAGACCCGCAACGGGATAAGACATTGTTGTATAAATAGTAAGAATTTCTGAGTTATACCTTTCATATCTATCTCTTGCTGGAGACATTCCGAACATGTGACGTCTTCTCAGGCGAGAAGACGTACATGAGCGCTCTTAGTTTTGATTTGAAAAAGTATGCGTATAAGTTTCCTTAGTCGTTGATAGAGATATTCCCGTTCTGGTCGATTTTCACTTCCCATTCAGCATCTCCCATTTCAATTTCGATTTCGAAGGTATATCCTTCAAGTGTCTCTTTTACTTCGATTTCGATATGCTTCTGCACTTCTTCATCAAAGAGATCCCATCCCGCATTTTTAGCCATTTCCAAAAGATGGTTCAGGACAGACTCGTCCAACAATTGCTCTGCTTCGTGCATGGACACCTCATATTCGACAGAAACGAGCTGGTAGTTGGCGTTCAATTTCACCTCCTTATGTCTTCCCGATTCCATAATATCGATTTCTATCTCATCGTCATCAAATTCCAATTCCAAAATAGAAAGGGTGTTGTGGGTCTGTGGGAAAATCTTTTCCAATGCATGGAAGACAGCCTGGGGAATATCGATAGGAAGGATTTCGTCTTCATCGTCATTGTCGAGCACATCTTTCAAGATATCTCCAAATTCTGAGAGAGAGATTTCTCTTTCCAAATCGCCTTTTTCAATTTCCACTACAAAAATCAGCCCCATATTCTCTCTGCAGAGGAGTTCGCAGTCATCAATCTCCCAATCTTTATAGAATAGGTTTTTATACTGAATGAGGCTTTCACGTACAACTACAGGAAGTTCCTCGAATTCCAAGTCTTGATCGGTCTGTAAGAAACGGCCGAATTCAGAGAACCACGCACTTGAAGTATAAAGACGGTTTGCAGCCTTCGTGCGCGGAGCGTTGAAACGTGCTACGTGATATTCCTTCACTTTTTCCCATTTCACATCCTTCACCTGAGGATATCTCTGACTAAATTCTTGCTGTACTTTCTGAGGTACCTCGTTTTCTGATACTGGCATTTTGTCATCGTCGTTGCAAGAAGTCAGCATAAACATTCCTAAAAGGAATGAAAGTGTCATCCATTTTCTTTTCATAATCATATTTTTTAGATGTTGTAAACAATGAACTCTTCCAGTATTCCGGTAGTCAAATTCAATTGGTTGAGACGCCCAATATGAAATGTCTCCTTTCATACAAGAAGGGTTAATAACAAAGCTCATCAACTTTTGCTCCCAAATAGGAGTCTAATCGATTTTTAAAACTTGAATAAAGATGTCTTACCAAAATCCTAAAACAAAAGTAGAATTACTATCTGAAGAAATTCTGAGTCAAATCTAAAGAAAATCTAAATTCTCTTCTGTAACGAGAATAGAGAGGACGTAGTATGCAGATAATAAGGCAATTAATTGCATTTATAGCGCATGTTAATAAACGTTACACCCATGTCAAATCTGATGCACGTGGCAGAGATACTAACATGAGTACTAAAAAAAGCACTCCCTTCGGGGAGTGCTTTTTTATAATGTACAATTCTTTATTTCGCGCCACTAAGAGGCGAACCGGTGCCTGAAGATTTGGCTTTGACATAAGCCGAAGGGCTCATGCCGTACAGCGTCTTGAAACATTTGCTGAAATATTTAGGGTCGCTGTATCCCACGGCATAAGCCACCTCTGCAACGTGCATGTCGTTACGACACAAAAGTTGGGTGGCTTGTTGCATGCGGAGGTTTCTAATCCAGTCGTTGGGCGTAATATTCGTAGTTTGTTTTAATTTTCGGTAGAGATGCACACTGCTGACGTTCATGGCTTCGGCTAGATTTTCGACCGTCAAATCGGGTGCGGAAAGATGGGCTTGTATGTATTCTGTTACCTTCTGAAGAAATTCATCCTGTAATTCTTCACTCTCTGTCGTTTCCGTTTCGTCGGGGACATTGGACTGCGACAGCAGATAATGCCGCATCTTCTGCTGTTGCTCCTGGATATTTTTGACAATCAGTTCGAGCTGTTGAGGGAGGAAAGGTTTTCTAAGATAGAAATTGGCTCCTGCATCCAGTCCTTCCAATTCATCTTTCACCTCCCCTTTGGCAGTAAGCATCACCACAGGAATGTGCGAAGTCAAAAAATTGGTTTTCAACATCCGGGTCATTTCGATACCATCCATTTCCGGCATCATCACGTCGGTGATAATGAGGTCGGGAAGTTCCTGGCAAGCCAGATTCCACCCCTCTTTTCCCTGGCTGGCTGTGAGTATCCGGTAACGCTTGCCCAGGAGAGTCTTGAGGAAAGTCTGCAAGTCCGTATTGTCTTCAACAATGAGCAAGGTATCCTTCCCTTCGATATCTTCTGTCTGCATGGCGGGCAGCCTCATCTCTGTGTCGCACGAAGGCAAGGTTCCAGCAGCGACAAAGGGTGACGACTGCGCACTTTCACCTGTGGCCGACAATCTGAGTGGCAGATAAACTGAAAAACAACTGCCTTTGTCGAGCTGGCTGCGGACCTCGATTTCTCCTTCATGAAGCTGCACCAGCGACTGCGTATAAGCCAGTCCGATGCCAATACCTCCTGCTGTGAACCGGGCATTTTCCAAACGCGCATAACGTTTGAATATATCCTTCTGCTGTGATTGGCTGATGCCAATGCCTTCGTCCTGGACAGAGATACAGAAGTAACCGGGCTTCGCGGCAGGCAAGGACAAGTCGATGTCCACCTTGCTGTCATCGGGCGAATATTTGATGGCATTGGAAATCAGATTGCAAAGGATAATCTCAATGGCATGATTGTCGCACACGACGCGTCCCAAGGTGGTGTGGTCGTTGAAAGTAAGACGGATGTTTTTTTGTCTGGCATAGTCCTGGAAATTTTCCACGATGTGCAGGATAATCATGGGCACTTGATGGTAAGCCAATTGCAAGCGCGCCCTTCCATTCTGTATTTTTGAGAAATTGAGTAATTGTTCCAACTGCCGGTCAAGCAACTCTGCATTCTTATTCATCAATTCCACATAATACCTTTTTTCCTCCTCAGACAAACGTTCGCCCTTTTCCCTCAGTTCATGGAGTGGCGCGGTAATGAGCGTCATCGGCGTACGGAGTTCGTGGGAGATATTGGTAAAAAATTCAATTTTATCCTTTTCCAATGCCAAAGTCTGCCGGTGGAGCGCTCTTTCTTTTTCGAGCGTCTCCTTCTCTTTGACTTTCCGTTTCATATACGCCAGTATGCCTGCGAACAACAGAACGAACCAAAGGAAATACATCAGATAAGCCCAAGGCGTCCGGCTCCAGTGCGGTAAAATGCAAATTTGCATGCTGGCGGCTTTGGAGGCCCATTGTCCGTTAGCATTGGTCGTCTTGTACTCTAATGTATAATTTCCTTGGGGCAGATTAAAGAGATTAACTGTATTTTGTCCCTCAGCCAGGGTGTGCCACTGCGTACCTTGTTCCAGAATGCGGTACGCACACCGGATGCGTTTGGGATGATGGACTTCAATAAATCCGAAAGTGACAGACAAGTTGTTCTCATCATGATTCAATGTGATTTGTTGAAGGTATTTGGGAGCGACCTCCGTGATACACCGGCCATTGAACGTATGGCCTGCCTGTATCGCTGTGTTGTTGACGGACAAGGCGGAGATATAGGGTGTGGGATAGGGGACTTCTTCCTTCAGCAAGGAATCGGTACGTACCACGACAAGTCCCATCAGACTTCCTGCCAGAAGCAGCCCCTGCTCTGTAATCCGGCAAGCTCCTATATTAAAGATATCACTGCTCATCCCGTCGATGGTATTGAAATTAGCACGGACACCGGTAGCCGGATCGAACGCGATGATTCCCAAATGGGTGGTCAGCCAGAGTCGGTGATGCTGGTCTTCGGCAATTCCCTTGATAATGTTGTAAGCCTTGCCATCTTCTCCCTTGAAATGTTTGACAGTACCTTTATGAAAATGGTAGAGTCCGTTCTTACAGCCAACCCAAATAGAATGGTCGGCGGCCTCGAAAATAGAATAAATATATTTATCTTTTATCTGTGGCATATCCCTTTTTACAAGAAGCGATGAGGGAGTGCCGTCTGGCAGGTCTGCCATCATCAATCCACTGCCGTGAGTGCCGATCCATAAACGTTGGTGGCTGTCTTCCATCAGCGCAACTACTTCCAGTTTGTTCTCTTCACTGGAATTCGTCAACTGATAGGTGGTAATTTCCAGACTGCTTAAATTTATTCTTCGTAATCCCTGGTCAGTGCCCAACCACAGACCGGTACCGTCGGAAGAGGGACACAAGCTCCATATTATCTGCCGCCCTGTCGCAGCCACCTTCTTCATGACCTTTGCTCCGGGTTCCAGATAATGAAGGCCATCCCTGGTACCTACCCATAAAGTACCATGCTGGTCGAACGCCAATGACTCAATCTGGTTGGTGCTTTCCGTATAGTCTGCACAATTTATGTGTGTGTACTGCCTACTGGCGGGATCGTATATGGAAAGGCCATAGTAGGTGCCAATGAACCAACGTCCCCGGGCATCTATTTTGACATCCTTGACGATATTGTTACGCAATCCATCCCCATAATGAGACTGTGTGTGATTTCGTATAAATTGATGACGGGCACTCAACCAGCGCACTCCCATCTTCTCGGGCATGATCCATAAATTGTCCCGGGAATCGACAAAGGAAGTATTGATAAAATTGAGTGTGCTGTTGTTGATGCTGTAGTGCTCATATTTGACTGGGCGCTCCCACAAACTTTTGAAAAAGTAGAGACCGGAACCGAAAGTACTACACCAGATTTCACCCGACGAAGTCACATTGACAGCAGTTATGTTGTCGCATGCGAGTAATCTCCTTTGCTGCTGCTTGCTATTGATGGTTATCAACCCTTTATCGGTTACAGCCAGCAGATGATAATTGTCATAGACAACCAAATTAAGTATATGCGGGGAATCCATTTCCTCCAGCGTGATGGGCTTCAAGCGATAGCGGGCAGCACCCTCCTTTTTGAGCATGAAAAGTCCCTGTTGCTTGCTGCCGACCCACAAATGATTCCCCGGACCTACCAGGAGACAAGATATTTGGAAAGGACAACCATCATTAGTTTTAGTACAAGCTAAGGGCTGGAAGGTGAGACTATCAGCTAAAGAAGCAAAATATAATCCCTGCTGTGTTCCCATCCAGAGTTTGTCATCATAAACCTTCAGAGAGGTAATGGATTTCAATTGCGACCGGTCCGTAAAAGCACATTTCTTGACAGAAAATTGCTCTTGTCTAGACTTATAGACAAACAAATGACCTTCAGAGCCAATTAAGATATCTCCGTTCTGATCCTGACAGAAAGCATTGGCTTCCTGGAGTCTGATGGGCTGTACGGACGTTTCATCGTGAAAATACTTCACTTGAAGTCCGTCAAAGCGGCATAATCCGGTTTCGGTAGAAAACCACAGATATCCATTCTGATCTTCGTAGACGTGGTTCACTATCAGATTTTCTATACCTACATTTTCTTTCAGATGATTGAAATGTAAATAATTGCAGACATCGGAAATCGATTCGTATTGGGCATTAAGATGGAGTACCGAAGAACTTAGGAAAACGGCTGATACTAACAGACGGAGGATTTTCATGTGCAGTATGGGTTACTTGAGAGAATGCGGATAAAGCTGTGTCATGGTGATAAACCGTATCGCTATCAAGGAGAATATAAAAATGATTTTTGCGAACAGACACGACCTGGAAGAACCCGCTATTTCATAAATTTTCCTACAAATATACAAATAATAATACAATGTCCTATAAAAATATTAATTCGTAAAAGCAGTTTTTATATAGTCAAAATGTCAAACGTCAAA
>SAMEA104404103__coassemble_1412_pt1 | contig 14686 bp, 12 predicted proteins | sample SAMEA104404103__metabat2_high_PE_061 | metagenome-assembled genome bin SAMEA104404103 (sample SAMEA104404103) | Balaenoptera acutorostrata | reverse complement strand
TCGGGCACGGTTTATACGGATACCGTTATTTTCAAGACGGGTAAAGATTCTTTCAGTGGACTTTTTTCCATGGCCTATGGAATTTTGTCCACAAGGCGTGTACTTTTCAAAAGAATGGGCAAAGATTCATATAGAAAAAGTATGACGGTCCACTCTAAACCTACGAATCTTTTAACACCTGCAATATGCGCGAAAACACCTCACAACTCGTACATACGGACAAGAATATGGGATAGCTCAAAACAACCACGCAAGATGCACAACGTCAGCCGTCATCTTACTCCCCTTATGCCAAAAGAATTCGGAGATTTCAAAACACCAGCTAACACTTTTGTCCGGAAGATTGTCATCGTCCCCCACTACTGCACTAAAGATTTTTGTATAACTTTGCAGGAATTTATAGAAAATATACAATGGCAAATAACGAGGATTTAAAAGAAAAGACAAAGAATGGACTTTTATGGGCCGCCCTCAGTAACGGCACACAACAAGTCGTCATGATGGTGATCGGCATCATTATGGCAAAAATCCTTTCTGTATCCGACTATGGCATGGTTGCCATGCTTACCCTTTTCAGCATCATCGCCACACAGTTGCAAGATGGCGGTTTCTATTATGCTCTCGCGGTAAAAAAAGAGGCAACCGACAAAGACTTCAACGCCGCTTTCTGGTTCAACATTATAATTGGACTGACTCTCTACACCATTTTATTCTTCGCAGCCCCTCTTATTGCAGAGTTCAACAAAACTCCCGAACTGACAAAAATAGCCAGAGTACTATTCTTAGGATTCATCATAACAGGCTCAGGTTCAGCACATGCCGCCTACTTGTACCGAAACCTCAAAGTCAAGGAGAAAACGACTGCACAGGTGTTCGCCTCTCTCTTTTCGGGAGTGGTAGGCATCGTGGCCGCAGTTAGCGGTTTAAACTATTGGAGTCTCGTCGTCATGGACTTGAGCTATAAAATAGCCTACAACCTGTTGATTTGGAAAGCATGCCCTTGGCGTCCTACCATGCATATAGATTTGCGTCCGGCTTTCAAAATGTTCGGATTCAGCAGCCGCCTTCTGCTCACAAACATGATTACAACTATCAACAACCAACTGCTGCAATCCATCCTCGGTCACTTCTATACAGACACCCAGGTAGGTCAGTATTCACAAGCCAACAAATGGACGACTATGGGCAGCACTTTGCTGACGGGAATGGTAGGAAATGTGGCACAGCCCGTACTGGCCAGTGTCAACGACGAAGAAGGACGACAACTCCGCATCTTCCGTAAGATGCTGCGATTCACTGCCATGTTTTCGCTCCCCGCACTCTTTGGACTGGGACTGATTGCACCGGAATTCATCTACTTGACAATTGGTGAGAAATGGCTTCCTTGTGTCCCCTACCTTCAGACACTTTGTGTCTCCGCCGCATTCATTCCTCTCAATCAGATGTTCTCCAACTTATTGATTAGCAAGGGACAATCCAACTATTATCTCATATCCACAGTTTGCTTTCTGGCGTTACAGCTGACCTCGACTTTACTGCTCAATCCTTATGGCATTCAGAACATTCTGTATGCGATTGCCGGATTGAACGTCATTTGGTTGGGAGTATGGTACCTCTTTGCCCGTCGTCTGGTCAACATCACCTTCACCCAGACCTTGATGGACATCGCTCCATTCCTCGTCATCTCTGTGACAGCCATAGCAGGAGCCTATTATGCCGCTTCTCTATTTTCCAGCCCATGGATTACCCTACCGACCAAGATTCTTGTAGCCGTGATGATTTATGCAGCCATCATGCAACTCTCCGGAGCTGAAATTTGGAAAGAATGTGTACAATTCATGCTCGGAAAACTCAAAAGAAAAGCCTGACGCCGCTTGTCCGGCCAGATATTGAGTTTAAAAACATCATAGACAAGTCTTTCTCTTTCAGAAAAAAAGACTAACTTTGTGCCGCAAAATCATACAAAATAAATAAATCAGAAAAAAATGATCAAATCACAAGACATTAAGAAAGGTACTTGCATCCGTATGGATGGTAAATTGTACTTCTGCATCGACTTCCTCCACGTTAAGCCAGGTAAAGGTAATACCATCATGCGTACAACTTTGAAAGATGTTGTATCTGGCCGTGTTCTTGAAAAGCGCTTCAACATTGGCGAAGCTCTCGAAGATGTTCGCGTAGAACGTCGTCCTTACCAGTATCTTTACATGGAAGGTGAAGACTATATCTTCATGAACCAGGAAACTTACGACCAGGCTCCTATCGCTAAAGACTTGATCACTGGTGTTGATTTCATGAAGGAAGGTGACGTTGTTGAAGTAGTTAGCGATGCTGATACTGAAACAGTGCTTTACGCAGAAATGCCAGTTAAGACTCAGTTGAAGATTACTTACACTGAACCAGGTCTCAAGGGTGATACTGCTACTAACGCAACTAAGCCAGCTAAGGTTGAAACAGGTGCTGAAATCCGCGTTCCTTTGTTCATCAACGAAGGTGAAACTGTAGAAGTTGACACACGCGACGGTTCTTACGTAAACCGCGTTAAGGCATAATTTTCATTAAAGAAAATAGCATGAAGGTGTATCATCGTGATACACCTTTTTTTATTGACCATCATTTCTCTCCAATAGATGCTCCACCTATTATATAATTGCGGACAACAGAATTTTTCGCAGAATACCTCCGCCCATTTTTAACCGCTTAAGAGAATTTTGGAAAAGGCCTACAAAAAAAGAAATCAACAATCAGTTAGCCCCTAGCATGACAATACAAAACGTTGATACACAAATCTACAAAGTGCCGGTAGCTTCGGATGCAATATAGACCCTAGAAAAAGTCTACTGGCACGAACAAAACGCTATTTATACAGATAAAACGGGAAAAACACTACCTACAATATTCCAATCCAACGGAAGTACATACCTAAATAAGACTATTTTTTAGCTTTTCGTTTTGTAATTCAACTGCCATGCACTAACTTTGCACATGGACAAGAATCCGCTCATGTTTAGAATTAAAAAATTAGACCAATATATACTAAAGAAGTTCCTGCCGCTCTTTGCCGCTGCCTTCTTCATCTGTTTATTTGTCTTCATGATGCAGTTTACGTGGCGTTATGTGGACGAGTTGATAGGCAAAGGACTTTCATTTGAAATTCTCGCACAGTTTTTCTGGTATATGGGTATCACACTGATACCTACCTCCCTTCCACTTGCTGTTTTGTTGGCTTCGCTCATTACCTTTGGTAACATGGGCGAACAATTGGAGTTGCTTTCCATGAAAGCCGCAGGTATTTCGTTGATACGTATCATGCGTCCGCTCCTCGTAGTGACCGTCTTTGTAACGGGAGTCTCTTTTTATTTCCAGAACAAGACGTCGCCCGAGGCTCAGGTGAATCTTCGTACTTTGCTGTTCAGCATGAAGCAGTCGTCTCCAGCCGTAGAAATCCCCGAAGGAATTTTCTACAGCGGTATCCCCAATGTCAACATCTATGTAGAAAAGAAGGATGCCCCGACAGGTATGCTCTATCAGATGATTATCTACAAGACAGACCAGGGATTTGACCGTGCACAAATTGTGCTGGCTGATTCCGGACGCGTCGAGATGACAGAAGACAAAATGCATCTTCGCCTGGAACTGTGGAAAGGCGAGCAATTTGAAAACCTCCAGTCACAGAATTTCACCAGTATGAAAAAAGGAAATGTCCCTTATGATAGAGAGACATTCGACTATAAAGAGCTGATTATCGACTTCGACAGCAATTTCAATCTGATGGATGCTGCCATGCTGCGAGATATGCCGTCTGCAAAAAATATGGACCAGATTGCAGCCAGTGTGGATTCGATGAACCATCATTTGGACAGCTTGGGACGAGACAATTTCATCCAGGCAAAAGCTCGCTGGTTCACAACTCCGGCCTTGAACAAGGCTGACTCTGGAAAATTTGTGGCAAAGAAGCAAAATGCTCCAGTCAATTTTGACCAAATGATCAAGGGAATGCCTAAAGACAAACTTCAGTCTTCCCTAGTTAATGCGAAGAACTCGGCACTCTCCTATGCTTCCGAACTTGAATGGAAGAGCGTCTCTACCGACGAGGGCAACCGCTTTGTACGCCGGCATTGGATTGAATGGCATCAGAAGATGACCTTGTCATTAGCCTGCCTCTTCTTCTTCTTTATTGGTGCTCCATTAGGTGCCATCATCCGTAAAGGTGGACTGGGTATGCCAACTGTCATCTCTGTCATGATATTCATTTTCTACTATATCATCAACACCTCTGGCATGAAGATGGCCCGTGACGGCAGTTGGAACATGATTTTCGGAATGTGGATAAGTTCCGCAGTGCTCCTTCCTTTCGGTGCCTTTGTGACTTATAAGGCCAACAAGGACTCTGTCGTCTTCAATGGCGAACTTTACATGTCCATCATCCGCCGATTGCTTGGGCTTCGTACCAGCCGCCATATTTTCCGCAAGGAAGTCATCATTGAGGATCCTAATTATGAAAAGGTCACACAAACGATTCAGGAAATCAGAAATTCCAGTCTCGACTACAACAATAGGAACAAGCTCTACCTTGCGCCCAACTATTTCAAGACATTCTTCCATTATCATGAAGACCACGATATAACAGACCTTTCTGACAAGATGGAAAAGGTGGTTGAAGAACTGAGCAACAGCCGTGACCACAGAGTCCTGCAAGCAGTGAATGAGCTTCCGATACTCTTCACCCACGCTCATGTCACTCCTTTCCATGGTTATAAACGTAACATTATTGCGGGTCTGATCTTCCCGTTAGGTATTGTGTTGTGGATCAGAATATGGAGATTCCGCATACGATTATACCGTGATTTGAAACAGATTGTAAAATCGAGTGAAATCCTCGAGACCAGAATAGGAGAACTTTTACAAAAAAAATAATATAGAAAACCTAAAAAATATGGAACCCTACAAATTAGCAACAATAGAGGAAGCACTCAAAGACTTCAAAGAAGGAAAATTCGTAATTGTAGTAGATGATGAAGACCGTGAGAACGAAGGCGACTTGATTATGGCCGCAGAACTCGTTACACCGGAAGCAGTCAACTTCATGCTCCGCAATGGACGTGGCGTATTGTGCTGCCCGATTACTCAGGAACGCTGCCGCCAACTCGAACTGGAACATCAGGTTCAGAGCAATACCAGCATGCTCGGCACCCCATTTACTGTAACAGTTGACAAACTCGAAGGCTGCACCACAGGTGTAAGCTGTCACGACCGTGCGGCAACCATCCGTGCCTTGGCAGATCCAGCCAGCTCTCCAGAAAATTTCGGTCGTCCGGGCCATATCAATCCTCTCTACGCACAGGATCGCGGTGTCTTGGCACGCGCAGGCCATACAGAAGCAGGTGTGGATTTAGCTCGTCTGGCTGGCCTTCACCCGGCAGCCTGCCTCATTGAAATTCTCAATGAAGACGGTACAATGGCACGTATGCCACAGTTACAGGTATTTGCGAAGAAAGAAGGTTTGAAGATCATCACCATCAAGGACTTGATTGCCTATCGTTTGCAGCACGAATGCCTCGTTGAAAAGGGAGAAGAAGTGGACATGCCTACAGAATACGGTCATTTCCGTCTCATTCCTTTCCGCCAGAAAAACAATCATCTCGAACACGTTGCCTTGATCAAGGGTGAATGGAAGAAAGACGAACCTATCATGGTACGTGTACACTCTTCATGCGTTACGGGTGATATCTTTGGCAGCGAACGTTGCGATTGTGGCGAACAGCTTCACAAAGCGATGCGCATGATTGATGAAGAAGGCAAAGGAGTGGTACTCTATCTCAACCAGGAAGGCCGCGGCATTGGTCTGATGGCCAAGATTGCCGCTTACAAACTTCAGGAAGAGGGCTACGACACTGTTGACGCAAATGTACACCTCGGCTACGACCCAGACGAACGCGATTACGGCGTAGGTGCTCAAATCCTCAACATGTTGGGTGTTACCAAAATGCGCCTTCTATCCAACAACCCTGTAAAACGTGTTGGTCTCGAAGCTTACGGTTTGGAAATTGTTGAAAACTTACCTATAGAAATTTGTCCCAACCCATATAACGAAAAATACTTAAGAACTAAGAAAGAACGTATGGGACATACGTTGCACTTAAACAAATAATGATAAAACAAGAACAAAATGGAACAAGAAAAAATTATTAATGCGTACAGTTCATCTGAACGCTCGGCAGTGTTCTCAGCTCTCATGCGTAAGGTCTATCTCTGGATGACCATGGGATTGGCAATGACTGCCTTGGCAGCGGCTTATGTAGCTAGCAGCCCCAGCCTCCTCCAAAGCATATTCAGCGGAAGTACATTGCTTATCTTAATTGTCGCTGAACTTGGACTGGTATTCTACATGTCTGCACGCATCATGAAGATGTCTTTTGCAACCGCAGGTCTGCTTTTTGCAGCTTATGCCTTGCTCAACGGTGTCACACTCTCCAGCATCTTCGTAGTATATAAGATTGCTGACATCACGGCCGCATTCATCGCGACAGCCGGTACTTTTGCAGCGATGACCGTAGTTGGTTTTGTTGTGAAACGCGACCTCTCTGCCATGGGCCGTTTTATGATGATGGCCTTGATTGGTTTTATCATAGCTTCGATTGTAAACATGTTTATGGCCAGCTCCGCTCTCTATTGGGGCATCACCTATCTGGGTGTTCTCATCTTCTGCGGACTGACAGCTTACGATACTCAGAAGATCAAGCAGATGTTTCTTTCTTACGGCGACGAGGTAAACGACGGCACAATGAAACTGGCTTTGATGGGAAGTCTCACTCTCTATCTGGACTTCATCAACCTCTTCCTTTACTTGTTGCGCATCTTCGCTTCCGACCGTGAATAAAGCACACTTAAGAAAATGATACGACTCCCGTCTTTCCCTTGGGCAAGATGGGAGTTTTTTTATATAACAGACAAATTAAGCACTGCTACAGGCCCTGCTGCGCCTGGCAAAGAACAGGAGTCGGAGGCCGAAACACGAAGAATAAGAGAAAGATAGTAAGAAGAGAGAAGAAGCGTAGGTCCTTTAAACCAAAAATGACGAAAAATAATTATACATTTGTATAAAATTAATAGCATCAGGTTTCCAATAGTTTTGTACATTTGCATATTGATTATAAATCCATTCAAAATATAAATAGTATGAATCAACTTTCTAATCGTCTAAACCGTCTTTCACCTTCTGCCACTTTGGCTATGTCACAAAAGAGCAGCGAATTGAAAGCGCAGGGTATCGACATTATCAACCTGAGCGTTGGTGAACCTGATTTTAATACACCCGACCATATTAAGGCGGCAGCTATCAAGGCCGTTGAGGAGAACTACTCTCGTTACTCTCCCGTTCCAGGCTACCCTGCACTCCGTGAGGCGATCGTTAACAAGTTGAAGAACGAAAACGGATTAGTTTACTCACCCGCACAGATTTCTTGTGCAAACGGTGCAAAACAGTCTGTTTGTAATACAGTAATGGCTGTTGTCAATACAGGTGACGAGGTCATCATCCCAGCTCCTTATTGGGTAAGCTACCCTGAAATGGCCAAATTGGCTGGCGGTACCCCTGTTATCGTAGAAGCAGGTATCGAGCAGGACTTTAAGATTACCCCCGAACAGTTGGAAGCAGCGATCACTCCCCAAACACGTGCATTTATCCTTTGTTCTCCAAGTAATCCGACCGGTTCGGTATATAGCAAGGAAGAACTCGCCGGACTGGCTGAAGTATTGTCACGCCACGAACGCGTCATCGTCATTGCTGATGAAATATACGAACATATCAACTATATTGGCAAACACGAAAGCATTGCCCAGTTTGACGCAATCCGCGACCGCGTAGTGATTGTCAATGGTGTTTCCAAGGCTTATGCCATGACAGGCTGGCGTATTGGATTCATTGCAGGTCCAGAATGGATTGTCAAAGGTGTCAACAAATTACAAGGTCAATATACCAGTGGTCCATGCTCTGTTTCACAAAAGGCTGCAGAAGCTGCTTATGTAGGTTCTCAGGAATGTGTAGAGACCATGCGACAGGCTTTCGAACGTCGTCGTGACCTGATTGTCAAATTGGCAAAGGATATCCCAGGGCTTGAAGTAAATCATCCACAAGGTGCTTTCTACCTCTTCCCTAAGTGCAGCTATTACTTTGGCAAGAAGGATGGTAACCGCATTATCAACGACTCTATGGACTTCGCCATGTACTTACTCGAAGTTGGTCACGTAGCGACTGTAGGCGGTGCTGCCTTTGGTTCTCCTGAATGCTTCCGTATGAGCTATGCAACCAGTGATGAAAACATTGTAGAAGCAATGCGCCGTATCAAGGAAGCTGTAGCAAGATTAAAATAATAAATTATATATCTCTTTTTTAAAGGGTGCGTTGAAGTCATTCAACGCACCCTTTTTTCTTACTATCGTATCTGGCTATTTCTTTGGAAGTTACAAGAAAAAAATAAAACCTCCCGATGAGGAGGTTTTATTATATATGTAGATAAGAAGATCATTAAATCAAAGCCAAAGTATCGCTGGCAATCATCAATTCTTCGTCTGTAGGAACAACAACTACCTTTACGCGGCTGTCTGGAGTAGAGATAATTTCTTCTTCACCAAAATTAGCCTTGTTCTTAGCCTCATCAACCTTGACACCAAGGAATTCGAGACCTGAAGTTGAATCCTGACGGACATCCCACTGATGCTCGCCTACACCTGCAGTAAATACAATGACATCCACACCACCCATGATAGCAGCATAAGAACCAATGTATTTCTTGATACGGTGGCAGTACATTTCAATAGCCAGACGTGCACGCTTGTTACCTGCTGCAGCAGCTTCCTCTACTTCACGCATATCGCTGGATACACCTGAAATACCAAGCAAACCACTCTTCTTATTCAAGAGGTCGCTCATTTCGTCAGGAGTAAATCCTTCTGCCTTCATAATAGCCAAAACTGCAGAAGCATCGATATCACCTGAACGAGTACCCATCATCATACCTTCCAATGGAGTAAGACCCATAGAAGTTTCGAAGCACTTGCCATCCTTGACAGCAGAGATAGAAGCACCATTACCAATGTGGCAAGTGATGATCTTCAAATCCTCAGCCTTCTGTCCTAAGATCTCAGCAACACGAGCAGTTACGAAACGGTGGCTGGTACCGTGAGCACCCCAACGACGGATGTTATTGTTTTCGTAATACTTGTAAGGTACTGCATACATGTAGCACTTCTCTGGCATGGTCTGGTGGAAAGAAGTGTCGAATACGAATACCTGTGGCAAATTAGGCAACATATTCTTTACAGCCTGATAACCCTTCAGGTGAGCAGGACTGTGCAATGGAGCCAAGTCCATGTACTGCTTCCATTCTTCGAGCATGGCATCGGTTACGACCTGGCTCTTTGTAAAGCGGCCACCAGCCACGATACGGTGACCAGCTGCAGAGATTTCATCCAAGCTCTTGATTGCACCATATTCAGGATTGAGCAAAGTGTCGAACATCAACTTTATACCTTCTGTGTGAGTAGGGCATTCTGAGTTGATGATTTTAGTTTCGCCATTGATTTTTGTCTTCAAGAAAGAACCTGCGAGACCAATTTTTTCAATACCACCGGCAGCGAGAACAGACTTGTCGTCCATTTCATAAAGTTTGTACTTAATAGAAGAGCTACCGCAGTTGATGACTAAGATTTTCATTGTATCTTAAAAATAAATGCGTTAATATATTATTTATATATAATTAGACAGAATTAGAATCGTAAGGAATAATGCACAACCCAAAACTTGCGGATCTTCATCTACAAGATACTTATTTTTCATTGAGTGTTTTTCACATTATCGCCTTACGTATGCAAAATTACGAAAAATATATTCGTGAGCAAAACGAAAAATGATTTTGGTGACCTCCCTTCTGCACCTATTCACACAAATTCTTCGGAATAAGACCATAAATAGAGATTTATATTCTACCTGTAAAATAATATTAGCCAAATGCCTGACTCTAAGAAAAAGAAAACCGCCATAGGAAAATCCTATGACGGTCGTATTTGTTAGTTGATAAAACTACTCTATTAGCATTCAGCCTTCGCAGCGATTGCCTGGTTAGCTGTAATAGCTACCATCTTGTAGATATCATCGATTGAACAACCACGAGAAAGGTCGTTTACCGGACGAGCGATACCCTGAAGGATAGGACCTACAGCAGTAGCGTGGCCAAGGCGTTCAACCAATTTGTAACCGATGTTACCAACCTCAAGACGAGGAGCTACCAAAACGTTTGCGTTACCAGCAACAGGACTACCCGGAGCCTTCTTCTGACCGATAGCTGGAACGAGGGCTGCGTCAGCCTGTAATTCACCATCAATCATTAATGATGGATCCATTTCCTTAGCCATAGCTAAAGCTTCCACTACCTTGTCTACATCTTCGTGCTTAGCTGAACCCTTAGAAGAGAAGCTCAACATAGCGACACGTGGTTCGAGACCAGCAACAGCCTTTGCGGTACGAGCTGTACATACAGCAATCTGAGCCAGCTGGTTAGCATCTGGAACAGGAGTTACAGCAACGTCGCCCATAAAGATAACACCATTGTCACCACATTCAGGAGCATGAGTCAAAAGCAACATGGCACCAGATACACAAGTAATGCCTGGAGCTGTCTTGATAATCTGCAATGCTGGACGAAGAACGTCACCAGTCGTATTGAAAGCACCTGCCAACTGACCATCAGCATCGCCACTCTTGATAATCAGGCAACCCAAGTAGAGAGGATTCTTTACAATTTCACGAGCCTGCTCGATTGTCATGCCCTTCTTTGCACGAAGCTGGGCGAGAAGCTGAGCGTATTCTTCAGCCTTAGGATTGTTTTCTGGGTCAACAATAGTAGCCTTGTTGATGTTTCCCAAGCCCCATTCCTTAGCCTTTTCTTCAATTTCCTGTGGATTGCCAATCAAGATCAATTCAGCAACACCATCAGTCAAAATCTGGTTAGCTGCCTTCAAAGTACGTTCTTCTGTAGCTTCTGGCAATACGATACGCTGCTTGTTAGCCTTAGCGCGTTCAATCAATTGTTCAATAAGTGTCATATTTCTATTTATTTAAAATATCCATAGATAAACTTGTAAAGAAGACAACCCTCCGTATATAAACAATGTCCTCCCGGAAAAGAAGCAATAGGCAGAGTCATCTGATTTTCTATCGCAAAATTACAAAAAAAATATTAAATCACACCCTATTTTGTTAGGTGGGATTTGCAAACAGAAGAAAGAATTCTTCTCAAATACCAGAATCTTCGTTTGCCAGAATATATTTGGCGCCCACTTTGTTCAACACACCGTTAGCAACCAGAGCTGAAACGGCACGTGACAAGGAAGGGCGTGCGACTCCCAAAATAAAAGCCACCTCCTGGAGATTCTGAATACTTTTATGTTGGCGGAGATAACTTACCAGACGGCTACTCAGACTCTCCAAAGCAAATTCTTGTACTTTGCGGCTGAGAAACAGACTGCGATCAGAAATCATACGCAGAAAATTCTGAAGAAGAACAGCATCTTCCTGTAAGAGGTCGAAGAAACGGTCCTTGGAAATCGCCCATATTCGACAAACACTTTTAGCACGGACAGAAACCGGGAAATAATTTTGGCTGCCATAGATAAAAGCAGGCGCCAGCACTTCTGGTGCCTGGATACGGTCGATGATAACTTCCTTTCCATCCGAATTACTCATAAAAGTCACGACCTCTCCCTCACACAAAAGCAACAAAGAACGACAAGGACTGTTCCGGCGGGCTATCAACTCTCCTGCCTGATAGGATGTCAGTTTATGAGCTGCGTCGAGAAGCAGCCGGTCGACCACATCGCGCGCAGCTCCTTTGAACAAAGGTGAATCATATATTTCGTAAAAAGCAGTCGTCATCATTTAACATTCATTTTGGATGCACGTAACATAGGTTACAATCAGATAAACAAGAATCTTCTATTTTTGCAAATACAAATATACAACATGATGTAAAAATACACTGAAATAGCATATAAAATTACAACTATAAAACTGTGTCCCAACCATCATTCACTCTTTATATACAACATTAGCTTTATGAAATCCAATCCTTTTGCAAATAAGAACATCGGAGAAATTGTGGCGGCAGACTTTTCAACCGCCCAAGTTTTCAAACAATATGGCATCGACTTCTGCTGTCATGGTGACACAAAGGTAGTCTCGGCCTGCCAGAAGCTGGGCATCAACATCGAAGAAGTGGAAGAAGCACTTCTCCATTTGCCAGACTCACAAAACTACAACATACCATTCGAAAGCTGGCCATTGGACTTGCTTATCGACTATGTACTAAAAATTCACCACCGGGGCATCCGTGCCAAAGGGCCAGGATTGCTGGCCCTCATTGAAAAGGTCAGAACGGCACATGGCGAAAACCATCCAGAACTCGACGAACTCTACGCATCAGTCAAAGAATCCTTGGAAGATTTGGAATCGCACTTGCAGAAAGAGGAAAATGTGCTTTTTCCATATCTGCTCGACCTTTTCGAAGCTTCACAACAAGGTACCACCGTGCCTCCTATGCATTGCGGCACCATCCAAAATCCGATACGCATGATGCGTCTGGAACATGCCAACGAAGGAGACCGCTATTTCCATATTCAAGAACTTACACACAATTATGATGTACCTGAAGACGGATGCGCTTCCTACCGCTTGATGATGCATGATTTGGAAGACTTCATGAACAATCTTTTCGAACATATCCATATCGAAAACAACATCATATTTCCCAAATTCGTTGAATTAGAGCCACAATACGTGAAATATCATTTCTAAGACAACAACAAGAGGAAATGTCGCCTTGACATATTTCATGATTTTATCATTAAAGAACTCCCTTTTAACGTAATCCCCCGTTCGTTTTAGTTCTCGCATAAGAGCTAAGACGAACGTTTTTTTATTAGATATAAAATAAGCAGTCGTACCAATGTGTATCTTGTCAGTTGTGTATTATGACACACCTTCTTTGTCTCGAGAATTTACGAATACGCCCATTTTCTGTACAATATTTGAAAAAATGGAATATTTTTAGTATATTTGCAATCGTTTTTATTACAAATTGTAAGAAACAGACAACAAAAACAATTACTAACTTATTTATTCCACTTGCCTATGTTTGAATCCACGACTTTTACGCCATGGACCTTATTTGCCGATTTCGGGTTTATCTCAGCCCTTCTTTTATTAGGAAAATTCCTACGTGTCAAAGTTAAATGGATTCAAAAACTCTTTATTCCCCCTAGTCTTCTTGCGGGGCTATTCGGCCTTTTTCTCGGTCCTAACGGACTGGACTTGATTCCTTTCTCCAATTATCTCAGCGACTATTCGGCCATACTGATAGCCTTCGTCTTTGGCGCCCTTCCACTTTCGTCGCCCCCAATATCCATGAAGACCGTGACTCAAAAAGCAGGTCCAATGTGGGCCTATGCACAATTGGGATTTTTACTTCAATGGGCCCTTGTCGGTCTTTTTGGCATTTATGTACTCAAAATCTTCTGGCCAGAACTTCATGAAGCATTTGGCATCATGCTGCCTACCGGGTTCTACGGCGGTCACGGCACAGCAGCTGCCATAGGAGCCGCATTCAACGACATGGGATGGGAAGACGCCGCCAGCTTGGGCATGACAACCGCCACACTCGGCATTGTTTGCTCCATCTTCGGAGGTTTGCTGATGATAAAATGGGCAGCGAGAAACAACCAGACAGCTTTTATCAGTGACTTCCACGACCTCCCGCACGAAATGCGCAGCGGTCTGGTACCAAAAGGCAAACGTGATTCCCTCGGAGAAGCGACCACTTCTTCCATCTCCATAGAGTCGCTGACTCTTCACGTCTCTTTCATCGCTGTTATCGCCTTTGCCGGCTATTTGGTCAGCCGTTCGGTCAAAATCTATTTGCCCATGTTGGAAATTCCTGTTTTCAGTTGCGCATTCATCATTGGCCTGTTTTTGAAAAAAGCATTTGACCACACACGTGTCAGCCATTATGTCAACATTGAGACTACGCAACGGCTGAGCAGTTCCTTCACGGACTTGCTTGTAGCCTGCGGTGTCGCTTCCATCAAATTGGGAGTCGTTGTAAAATACGCCATGCCTCTGCTAGCCCTGGTAGCAGGCGGCGCACTCATTATCTGGTTCATCACTTTTTATTTGGGTAAGAAACTTTCACAATCCTACTGGTTCGAACGCACCATTTTCGCTTGGGGATGGTGGACTGGCACCATGGCTATGGGCATTGCACTACTCAGAATCGTGGACCCCAAACAAGCAAGCAAAGCAATGGACGATTATGCCATTGCTTATCTCCCCATCGCTCCGGTGGAAATACTGCTGATTACTTTTGCCCCTCTCCTTTTCATGTACGGATGGGGACATTGGTTGCTTTTCGCATGTTTAGGCATCTCTATCTTAATCATTGCATTTGCCTTTAAAATGGGATGGTGGAGAAAAAAGTAAACAGCTTATCGAAAACTAAGCCCCAAGCGGATCACCAAAGAAAAACGGAAGTTACTGAAAAGTAGCTTCCGTTTTTCTTTTATATGCGGTTTTGCACGATTAGTGTACCACTAAAAATAAAACGACCCGCACATTTGAGCATTGTTAAGAGGCTTG
>SAMEA104404103__coassemble_1363_pt1 | contig 15041 bp, 14 predicted proteins | sample SAMEA104404103__metabat2_high_PE_061 | metagenome-assembled genome bin SAMEA104404103 (sample SAMEA104404103) | Balaenoptera acutorostrata | reverse complement strand
TTCCCTCCCTCATTCTATCATAGCCGATACGTGGTAATGCGATGGATTTTTTACTATTATCCTGAATGCGATATGCAAATTGCCCATGTGCGCTTTACTGGATATGCGCCTTGAATAACGAAGCTGCATCCCGGAGCGGATCATGTGGACGTTTAGGAATAAACGAACAAATTTTGTATCGCCGCTATAAGTAGAACTACTCTCTTTTAGTTGGATGGTCCCGTCTTGTCATGGACATCCCCTATTTCTGTTGATACCGCCAGTTTTTTATGCGTTGCTGAATGGTGCTGTGGGACTTCCCCCACAGGCCTCCACCAGCTCGACGGTCCAGTTCAGACTTTGGATTTTTGTATCGAGTTCGCGCAACTGCTTGGAATACTCGTCCGTGGAACGACGCAGGGCCGCCACATCAACGGTGCGGACATACTTGATTTCGTTACGGCCATAACGGGGATCCGAATCGGTGACATGGGCGAGGACTTCGCGCATCACCGACAGACGGGTGGTCAGCACGTCTTTGCGCGCCATCATCCGGGTCAGCGACTCTCCTTCGCTCAGGGTCTGCATATTGGTCACGTTAATACGGTAGATGAGACTTTCCAATTCTGCCAGATGGGATTCGAGTTCGGCAAACAAATCCTTGACAGCCTCTGCCGGCTCGTCGCCTTCCTGTACCCTCGCGCTGTCCTTCAGTCGGGCTTTCAACTGTGCAACTCGCTTCTGCAAGTCGGCGCGTATGATCAAAGCTTCTGCTAGTTTCATAATGAGTCTTTTTTTTCTTCTATCCACAAAGATAACGAAAACTTCCATTCTCTGTGACTGGAGGATAAAAAAACCGTCCCGAATCTTCGGGACGGTCCTTATACTGAATGTGATTTTTTTCGGATTACTGAACGTTCGGCTGTTCACTTTCCTGTTCAGGAGCCTGGTCAATCAACTCCATGAATTCATCCAACTTAGGAGTGATGATGATCTGGGTACGACGGTTGCGCTGCTTGCCCTTTGCAGTAGCGTTGGCAACAACTGGGTTGTATTCGCCACGGCCAGCTGCAGACAAACGCTTAGGATCTACTCCGTAGTCGTTCTGCAAAGCCTGAACTACTGAAGAAGCACGCAAACAAGAGAGGTCCCAGTTGTTACGGATATTGGTCTTGTGGATAGGCACATTGTCGGTGTTACCTTCTACCAATACGTCGTAGTCCTTGTAGTCGGTGATGATCTTGGCAATCTTGCTCAAAGTTTCGCCGGCACGGTCACCGATTTCGTAAGAACCGCTCTTGTACAGCATATTATCAGCCAAAGAGATGTATACCACACCCTTCAACACCTGTACGTCGACATCGTTCATTTCTTCACGAGTCAGAGAACGGGTCAGGTTGTTGGTCAAGGTCATGTTCAAAGAGTCGCTCTTTGACTTGGCTTCTACCAACTGCTTGATAAATTTATTAGAGGCGTTGATTTCGTCAACCAACTTAGAGATATTCACATTTCCCTGCTCTACGTTAGAGGTATAGGAGCCCTGCAACTTTTCGTATGCTTCGCGCATCTGCTTGTTGCGTTCCTTCTCTTCCTCCAAACGAGTAGCCAAACTCTTTGAATCGCTAGAACATGCAGCCAACTTCACCTTTACGTCGTTGTAATCGCTCTGCAAAATAGAATGCTTGTCCTGCAATTTACTATACTCTGCCTGCAAAGACGTCATTTCCTTTTTGCTTACACAGCTAGTCATTGCAAAGCACCCCGCAACCAATGCGGCCATCATTAAAGTTCTTTTCATAACTGGTTTTATTTAGTGTTATTATTTTCTGATTGAAATTAGGTTTAGTTTTCGGCCGCAAGTTACGCAAAAATATTTTCTTTGTTCAATTTTTGAAATGAATAATGAGCAAAACACAAAGTTTTTTAAACTTTCTGACAAAAATAAGACCGCATATTCATATATTTTTACAGTTTACCGCATTTTATCACACAAAACTAAGGACTTTTCTACCACATACAATGACATTTACATAGAGCGTTCTTTCTGAAATAAGTGTATGGCGCCCAAAAGGGACGACACTCCTTATATATAATAGGAGAAATGGAGGAAAAGGGCAACATAGTACCGGCAGTTTTCTTCCTTCCTCATTGTTGCCAGTCCGGTGCCGGTGAAAAATTCTCCTCATGTCCGCTCCGGCTTCCAACACCTTGCTGCCACAAATTTCTATCATCGGTCATCGGTTTTCGTGTCAAGTCGGAGTGAATCTGCGGATTTTTATGTAAGTTTGCCAACAAACAAAACCAGAGATAAAAATCGGCGGAAAAGAAACGCCCCTACTCCTCATCACGATGACAACAAACTATAAACTTCTCATCCTCGACTTGGACGGAACACTGACCAACAGTCAGAAAGAAATCACTCCTTTCACCCGACAAACACTGATCGATGCCCAACGCAAAGGGTTGCGGCTGGTATTGGCTTCAGGACGACCCACTTATGGCATCATGCCTCTGGCGGAAATCCTGGAGATGAAAAAGTACGGCGGGTACATCCTGGCTTTCAATGGTGGTAAAATCATTGACTGCCGCACGGACCAGGTGATTTACGAACAGGCACTGCCGGACGACGTGCTGCCTTTGCTCTATCAGCGCTCCACCGAAGCGGGGGCGGACATCCTTTCTTATAATGGTCCGAAAATCCTCACGGAGGCGCCCGAAAACGAATATGTGCAGTATGAGGCTTTCCTCAATAAAATGGAAATCCAGCAGACGGACCATTTTCTGAGGGACTTGCCACGGCCAGCGGACAAATGCCTCACCGTGGGCAAACCCGACTTGCTCGTATGGCTCGAGGAGGAACTGAAAAAGGAAATCGGCGACCGTATCAACATTTACCGTTCGGAGGCTTTCTTCCTGGAACTGGTACCGAAGGGCATCGACAAGGCGGCTTCCATCAGTCGTCTGCTGAAGGAAATCGGAGTGACACGCGAGGAAGTCATCGCCATCGGGGATGGTTTCAACGACTTGTCCATGATTCAGTATGCCGGTTTGGGAGTGGCCATGACCAATGCCCAGGAGGCGGTCAAGGAGGAGGCGGATGTCATCACGCTCCACAGCAACGACGAAGACGGGGTGGCACATTTTTTATTGGAGGAACTGAATGGCAGATAAAGTCTTGGCTGACGAGGTGAATCGTCCGGACAGTCCAACAGAACGGGACATTCCCCAGGATCTGCACGACTATGTCGTCAACGAGATTCTCCCTCAATACGACCACTTCGACGCCGCCCACCATCGCGACCACGCGGAAAGCGTCATCGCGGAGAGCCTGCGGCTGGCACAATTCTATCCGGTACAGCCGGCCATGGTCTATGCCATCGCTGCCTGCCACGACATCGGTTTGTGCGAAGGTCGTGAACACCATCATGAAGTCTCTGCCCGCCTCATCCGCAACGACCAGCGTCTGCGCCAATGGTTCTCCGAAGAGGAGATACAGACGATGGCGGAGGCTGCCGAGGATCACCGGGCTTCCTCCCGGCACGCGCCTCGGAGTCTCTACGGACGCATTGTGGCGGAAGCGGACCGGCTGATTGATGCGGAGACCGTGCTCCGCCGCACGGTGCAGTATGGTTTGGCGCACTATCCAGAACTGGACAAGGAAGCGCATTTCGAAAGAATGGTGGCTCATCTGCATGAGAAATATGCCGAAGGGGGTTATCTCCATTTGTGGATTCCCGAGAGTGCCAACGCGGCGCGCCTCTCCCAACTGAGGGCCATCATCGATTGCCCTGCCGAACTCCGCACTTATTTCGAGCGCTTTTACGCAGAAGAGACTTTGAAAAAATAAAACTTTCACGAGCAACCGTTTTCAAGGTCAGCCGCAAGGCAGAGCCGGATCCGTTCCCGTTCCATATCCACTCAAAACCCCGCCCTTTATCGGATAAAATAATATTGAGAAAATCAGAAACCTCGATTTTTATCGTTAACTTTGTGCGGAAGAAAAAACCAAAATTGAAATACATCATCTAACAGACATTTAGAATATATGGCTAAGAAAGAAGAAGAATTGTTCGACAGTGCCAGCGAGAAATTGAAGGCACTTCAAGCAGCTATGCAAAAAATAGAAAAGGACTTCGGTAAGGGTTCTATCATGAAACTCGGCGACGAGCATATTGAAAATGTGGAAGTCATCCCTACCGGCAGCCTTACCCTCGACGCCGCACTCGGCGTTGGCGGTTATCCAAAGGGTCGTATCATCGAAATCTACGGTCCGGAAAGTTCTGGTAAGACAACTCTTGCCATCCATGCCATCGCAGAAGCTCAGAAGCAGGGCGGTATCGCTGCCTTCATCGATGCGGAACATGCTTTCGACCGTTTCTACGCTGCCAAATTGGGCGTCAATGTTGACGAATTGCTGATTTCACAGCCGGATAACGGTGAACAGGCTCTCGAAATCGCTGACCAGCTGATCCGTTCCTCTGCCATCGACATCATCGTGGTCGACTCTGTCGCTGCGCTGACACCAAAGGCTGAGTTGGAAGGCGAGATGGGTGACAACAAGGTGGGCTTGCAGGCCCGCCTGATGAGCCAGGCTTTGCGTAAGCTGACATCCACCATCAGCAAGACCAACACAACTTGTATTTTCATCAACCAGTTGCGTGAAAAGATCGGTGTGATGTTTGGTAACCCTGAAACTACTACCGGTGGTAATGCGTTGAAGTTCTACGCAAGTGTCCGTCTGGACATCCGCCGCGTCACCACCCTCAAGGACGGCGACCAGCCTATCGGCAACCAGGTACGCGTGAAGATTGTCAAGAACAAGGTGGCACCTCCTTTCCGTAAGGCTGAATTCGAAATCACCTTCGGCGAAGGTATTTCCCGTACCGCTGAAATCATTGACTTGGGTACCGAACTGGGCATCATCAAGAAGAGCGGTTCTTGGTTCAGCTACCAGGATTCCAAGATTGGTCAGGGCCGTGATGCGGTGAAGCGCATTTTGAAGGACAACCCTGAATTGTCTGAGGAAATCGAAGCTCAGATTATAGAAGCTCTGAAGACTAAAGAAGAATAAGACCTCTGAATGGCGTGAAATTCTGCTGGCAACCGGTGGAATTTCACGCTTAATATAAGTGATTGCGCGGACTGGTTTCTGAAACCAGTCTTCGTCTTTCTGAAGATACAGTTCCCGGACAGGGAGATAACAGCCTCCTTGCCGGATTATCAGGAATACTGTAGCAACAGGAAGACACCAAAGAAGTCGGATTTGGATTTTCCTCTTCCCACTCCCTTTCAATAGCTTACTTATATCCATCACGCTGCAATTCTTCCCCAAAACAAACAAGATTATCTTTATGAAAAAAATATTTCTATTCCTATTTGCAGTAATGACCCTCCTTACTAGCTGCCAGGACGGTCATGCTGACAAGATTTGCACCTTCATCCAGACAGCTACAGAAAAGACAGAAAAGGCGACTTCACTTCAGGAAATCAACAAGATTTCCGAAAGACTCTACATCAATATTTGTTATTACAGCAAATCATTGACAAACGAGGAAATGAAGAAGATGGACGCCGACAAGGAGGCACAGGAAAAAATCAATGCCTGCAAGGACAGATACAATGAAGTCAGAGACAAGAGAATACTCGAACTGACTCCGAAGAATAGTGTCAAACCACAGAAAAAATCTGAGAAGAAAGCTGCTGACGATAGCACAGCGGTAAAAGCATAAGAATCCCCAGGATTTGAGGAATCTGCCCTAAAGAGAACGCCGGTTCTCTTTAGGGCAGATTTGTTTTTATAAGCCCCGCTCCGCGGGATAATATACCGGAAAAAATAATGAATACAGAGAGCATGTAGGGTCGGATACTTCCTCCCTACTGGCTAGCGTTCATTGATAGGGCTGGCGCGAGACAAAAATAATTGGTTGGCACGACCACTGATATCTCGCCCACGAATCTACACTAATCTTCACTAATTCTTGTGCCAGTGAAGGCAGAGGCTTAAACTTGTTTGAAGACTCTGCTGAACGCAGCCAAGAATATGCAATCCTTTCAATAAAGACATATCGCCACTAATTCTCGTGCCAGCGAAGGCAGAGACTCAAACTTGTTTGAAGACTATGCTGAGTGCCGCCAAGAATATGCATTTATATGCGTTCGTACCTGCTTCGCAGACTCTCTTGGATCTACACGAATTGGGTTACGGCTGCGCCATAATTAGCTAGCGCGACTACACTATTTCCTCCCTTTATCTATTGTGCACCTTGTCATTAGCCTTTCCGGTACAGCTTCCCCGAAGGGGAAGAACCTTTAATAACCGGTGGTCGAGGAGGACGGAATGCAATGAAGTCCGACGAGCCCTCCGGTAAACGCAAATGCTTCGCAAATACTATCGCCCCAAGACTGGGGCAGACGGACACGGAACGTGGAAGTCGGGGTTGATAACTCACATCTCACGAAAAAGACTCCTCACACTCGCCCTCTCCGACGACCTATGGTCGCCACCTCCCCCTGAAGGGGAAGGGATAGTCTCGACAATGAAAAGAGGGAGAGACGATACTGTAGGACGCGTCAGACTCCATTTCATTGCGTCTTCCTTGCCCTACAGTTACCCACGGGCTTCTTCGAGAGCCCGTTTTGCCCCGCTCCGCAGGACATTTGTTGAGTGAGGAGTTAGGAGGGAGGAGAGAGGAGTTGGGTGTAGTTAGGAGGGAGGAGTTAGGGATTAGGTCAGTAGGTAGTTCTGTCAATGGATGCTAGCCAGCGGGTCGGAAGTATCCGACCCCTACATGCCAATGCGTGCTAGCCAGCGGACGTCATATATGACGTACCCTACAGCAAAGCGCCCCTACCTATTATATATAGGAAGCATCAAAAATGGCACGCATCCAAAGACACGTACCATTTTCTTCTTTTTATCGACTTATCATTAACGGAACGCCTTCCGCTACAATTTTCTTGCTGGGAATACTTTCTTCACCTCTTGTTCTCGATGAATCAAATGCACTTCGACACCATACTGCTGACTGATATACTCTGCCAGATGCTGGGCACAATAGACACTGCGGTGCTGACCGCCGGTACAACCGAAGGCAAACATCAGATGGGCCCAGCCGCGTTGCAGATAACGCTGGATGTGGGCATCCGCCAGTTTATACACACTGTCGAGATAAATCTGTGCCTCTCCGTCGTCTTCCAAAAATTTGACGACGGACTTGTCGAGACCGTTCAAGGTCTTATAGGGTTCGTAACGCCCTGGATTGTGGATGCTGCGGCAGTCAAATACATAACCGCCAGCATGTACGGTCGGATCCTCGGGCACCCCTTTCTGATAACTGAAGCTGTAGACATATACCACCAAAGGACCTTCGTCGTCATATTTCGACAGCGTCGGCGCACCGTAATCGGCGGCAGTCTCATTGAACTGGGGTAATTCTACCAGACACTTCAGCACACTTTCCATATAAGGATAAGCGGCACAACCTCCATCCAGCAATACACGGCGGAGATTCTGGATGGCAGCGGGAATGCTGTCTATAAAATATTTCTTGCGCTCAAAATATCCTCGCAGTCCGTAGGTCCCCAGCACCTGCTGGATACGGAAGAGCACAAACAACTGGAGTTGTTCTCTGAACTGCTGTTCGTCGAAACTCATCAGTTTGGACAGTTCTTCGATATAGACGGAGATGAGTTGTTCGCGCAGGGTCTGAGGATAATGGGCGGAAGCCTGCCAGAGGAAGGAAGCCACATCGTAATGCGCAGGACCCCGTTGTCCGTCCTGGAAATCGATGAGATAAGGGTTGTCGTGCTCGTCGAGCAGAATGTTCCGGGCCTGGAAGTCACAGTAACGGAAGGTATTCAGTCCTTCGGAACAAGCCACCAAATCTTTTGCCAGCCGCACCATGTCTGCCTGATAACGCACCTCGTCAAAACCGAGGTCGGCAGTGCGGAGAAAACAATATTTGAAATAATTCAAATCGAACATGGCAGCTTCTTCGTTGAAGAGCACCGGTTCCAGACATTTACTGTAATCGATGTCTTTGGCACCTTCTACCTGGACATGGGCTAGAAGTCGGAGGGCGCGGCTCATCAACTCCACCTCCCGTTCGCCGTAATTATAATTGTTGACACGCGCGTCCTTCAATGCGTCGTACAAGGATTTCGTTCCTAGATCTCTTTGGATATAATAGTGTTCGTCTTCACTGAAAGCATAGATATCGGGAACCGGCAAGGATTTTTCTTTAAAATGGTTGCTGAGGTAAACAAAGCAGCGGTTTTCCGCACAACTCGGACCGATCACGCCGATGACCGAACGGCCATCTTCACCGTACATCCTCACATATTCCCGGTTGCTTCCGGATTTTGGCAGTCGCTCCACCTTCTTAGGTACGGAGCCACTCCATTTTTTATAAAGCCTGATTAACTGTTCCATCGTATTAGATTTGTGTCGTTTTTTCTTCATCCCTTAAGGATTTCGCAAATATAAGTAAAAAAATATTGGAAATCGCAAATATTTTTAAAATATTTCACTATTATTTCAGACTTTACCAAAAAACAAGGAAGCCGCAAGTAATGCAAGAAAGAGGCAAACCACTGATATACAGCCGGAAGAGGGACCACCGAAAAACGTCACAGACGGACATGAAAAAAGTGCCAGAAGAGAGCTATTCTCTCATCCTGACACTTATATTTTATCAGATTCTCTGCGAATGTGCAGAGATTTCGTTTAATGGAAATCACCAAAGCGGATTTCCAATCCGTCCGTTTTATTCATCCAGGAATCCCTGCTGACGCAAAGTGTTCAGCAATCCCGCGCTCATGGCCTCGTTGTCCTGCTTGGTATAGCGCAAGTCTGTAAAAATCTGTGCCAGGGTTTCTTTCTGGTTGATACGGAGGAATTCCTGATTTTCGGGCAACGCCTCTTTCGGACAATAATCCCGGTCGATGGTCTCGCGAGTGACAGGCTGGTACACCTCCTCATGCATCACGGCAGACAACGGCAGACGGTCGCTCTGTGCCGGAGCCTCGTCAGGCCATCCCAAGGTGATGGTGGCCACCGGCATCACCAACTTCGGCAGATGGAGAATGTCGATGATTTTCTCCGGAGTATAGACAGTAGTACCCAGATAACAGAGTCCCAGACCGGCAGCCTCAGCCAGGGTACAGAAAGTCTGGCAATAGAGCAGTGCGTCGGTAGCGGCATTCAGGAAGGAGAGGAAATTGTCGTATCCCGGATGTGCCTTGCGCTCCTCGCACCAGCGGGTGGTACGGTGATAGTCGGCGCAGAAGGTCAGCACGACCGGAGCCCCCGTTACCATGGGTTGGTTGAAATGGCAAGGAGCCAGTTCCCGTTTCTTTTCTTCCGAACGGGTCACCACCACACTGTAAAGTTGGAGGTTGCCCATATTCTGGGTGCGCTCAGCTTCTTCCAGCAAACGACGGAGCAAGGCGTCATCCACCTCTTGCGCTTTATATTTTCTGATAGAACGACGGTTTTGTATGAAATCCATATTTTTGAGATTTGAAAATTGACATAAAAACAATAGTCACAAAATTACGAAAAATAATGATAAATTGAAAAGACGCCACAGGAGAAATCTAAAATTTTCGCGTACAAGTTTTTTTGGGGGAATGCCGGATACAAAAGTTCTGATGACAGGCTTTTCTGTCCCGTACAAAAGAGAAAAACTCCCCCTTTTCCCCCCTGCAAAGACATTTGTCCGGAACCGTTTTTCACCCTCAAAAAAAAGAATAGATTTTTTTTACTAAAAACACCAATTTTCAACATATAGTTTGTAAATTTGTATGTGGAAATCATAATCCAAAATCAAAGCATTAAAATTTAACAGTTTATACTATGACATTAATCAAATCAATCTCAGGTTTCCGTGGTACCATCGGTGGTAAGCCAGGTGACACCCTCAACCCTGTCGACATTGCTAAGTCTGTTTCAGCTTATGCAAGTTTACGAATGAACAAAGTAAACCTTACTTATCGTCGCAAAATCGTTGTAGGTCGTGATGCACGTATCTCTGGTGAAATGGTTACTCAGGTTGTATGTGGTACATTGATGGCTATGGGCTTTGATGTTGTGAACATCGGCTTGGCTACAACTCCTACAACTGAAATTGCAGTAACTCTGGAAAAGGCTGTAGGTGGTGTAATCATCACTGCAAGTCACAACCCACGCCAATGGAACGCATTGAAGTTCTTGAACGAGAAGGGTGAATTCCTTCCACCAGAAGAAGCATCTGAGGTTGTTCGTTTGGCTAACAGCTGTAACTTCGAATTTGCTGAAGTAGACCAGTTAGGTTGCTTGACTCACAACAACAGCTACGACCAGCGCCACATCGAATTGGTTAAGTCACTCGAATTGGTTGACGTGGAAGCTATCAAGCGTGCTCACTTCAATGTTGCTATCGATACTGTTAACTCTGTCGGTGGTATCATCCTTCCTAAGTTGCTCGGCCAGTTGGGCGTTACTCAGTTGACAGGTATCAATACTGAAGCTACTGGTGACTTCGCTCACAACCCAGAACCTTTGAAGCAGCACTTGACAGAAATCCGTAACTTGATGCGCAAGGGCCGTCATGACATCGGTTTCGTTGTTGACCCTGATGTTGACCGTTTGGCTTTGGTTTGCGAAGACGGTAGTATGTTCGGTGAAGAAAATACTTTGGTGGCTGTTGCAGACTATATCCTCCAGCACACTCCAGGTAACACCGTTTCTAACTTGTCTTCTACCCGTGGTCTCCGCGACGTTACTGAAAAGTATGGTTGCAACTACACTCCTGCTGCTGTAGGTGAAGTGAACGTTGTTACCAAGATGAAGGCTACAGGTGCTGTCATCGGTGGTGAAGGTAACGGTGGTGTCATCTACCCAGCTGCTCATAGCGGCCGTGACGCATTGGTAGGTATCGCTTTGATCTTGACTTACTTGGCTAAGACTGGTATGAAGGCTAGCGAATTGCGCGACTCATTGCCTAAGTACTACATCGCTAAGAACCGTATCGACCTCGATCCTACAACCGACGTATTCGCAATTCTGCAGAAGGTGAAGGAACTTTACAAGGACGAACAGGTTACCGATATCGACGGTGTTAAGATTGACTTCGCTGACAAGTGGGTACACCTCCGTAAGTCTAACACTGAACCTATCATCCGTGTTTACTCAGAAGCTCACACTCTCGAAGAGGCTGACGCTCTCGGTAAGCAGATCATGGACTTGGTTTACAGCATGACTCAGAAGTAATTAACTGATTACAAAAAATATAAGTGAGAAATTAGAGAATTACTCATAAAAGGTAGTTCTTCTGATTTCTCGCTTTTTCTGTTAGATATCAATACATGCAAAAGAAAAATTTATTGATGTTGGCTCCTGCTTTGTTGCCAGCTCTCGTAGCTGCCCAGGAACGTTATAACATCGTATATATCATGACCGATGACCATACGGCTCAGATGATGTCTTGCTACGACAACCGTTTCGTGGAGACACCCAACCTCGACCGTATCGCCAACGACGGTGTCAAGTTTGTCAACAGTTATGTTGCCAACTCACTTTCTGGTCCTAGCCGTGCTTGTATGCTGACCGGCAAGCACTCTCATGCCAACGGTTTCACCAACAACGAACATGGCATCTTCGACGGTTCTCAGCAGACCATGCCGAAATTGATGCAGAAGGCGGGTTACCAGACTGCTATCATCGGTAAGTGGCACTTGGTGAGCGATCCTACTGGCTTCGACTATTGGAACATCGTTCCGGGTCAGGGTGACTATTACAACCCTACCTTCATCAATATGGATGGCAGCCGCAACGACGAGAAGGGTTATCTGACCAACATCGTTACAGACAAGGGCATCGACTGGTTGGAAAACAAGCGTGACAAGTCCAAACCTTTCATCTTGTTCCTCCACCACAAAGCTTGCCACCGCGACTGGATTCCTGAATTGAAGTATCTCCACGAATACGAAGACCGCACTTTCCCTGTTCCTGAAACTTTCTACGATAACTATGCAGGCCGTAAGGCAGCACAGACTCAAGAGATGAGCATCGCGAAAGATATGGACATGACCTACGATGTGAAGATCTACAGACCAGGCGTCAAGACCAGATTGCTGCCTAACTATATCAACTTCATCGGCCGCATGACTTCCGAAGAACGTGCTGAATATGATTACTTCTACGATTCTCTGGCATTGGATTTCAACAAGCGTGACTTGAGAGACAAGGCGCTCGCTGAATACAAATACCAGCGTTACATGCGCGACTATGCCAAGGTATTGAAATCTTTGGACGACAACGTGGGCCGTACCCTCGATTACTTGGAAAAATCTGGATTGTCAAAGAATACTTTGGTAGTCTACACTTCCGACCAGGGCTTCTACATGGGTGAGCACGGTTGGTTCGACAAACGCTTCATGTACGAGGAGTCCTTCTCCACTCCATTGGTGATGAAACTCCCTGAAGGCATGAACAAGCGTGGCGATATTACCGAGATGGTACAGAACATCGACTATGCACCTACTTTCTTGGAAATCGCCGGTGCTGAAATTCCAGAAGATATCCAGGGCGTTTCTTTGTTGCCATTGTTGAAGGGCGAAAAGCCTAAGAACTGGCGCAAGAGCCTTTACTACCACTACCACGAATACCCGGCAGAACACATGGTGAAACGTCACTATGGTGTCCGCACAGAAGATGGTTGGAAACTCATCCACTTCTACAGAGATATTGATGAATGGGAACTCTACAACTTGAATGAGGATCCACACGAATTGAACAATATCTATGGTAAGCCAGGTACTGAAAAGATTACGAAGAAGTTGAAGAAGGAACTCAAGAGACTCCAGATCCAGTATAAGGATCCTATCCTTGAACAATTCCCTCTCTAATCCTTTTTTAAAAAACAATTGCAACGGTCATTTTCTCCTTGATGAAGAAAATGACCGTTTTTGTATCTTGTCTCGATTCCTGTTTTTATTCTCACGGACCGTCGGGTAAGAGTATCTGTCATCTTATAATAAGGTGGTCTCCCTGTTTCACCAATAGATATTCTCCGAAAGACAAGAGTCATGTATCAAAAGACACAGAAATAAAGAGGGCGAAGAAGGTGGTTTCACTATGTAAAAAAATTAGCAACTCTCTTAATTAAAATCAAAAACAGCAAGAACGCGGAATAAAATCCTTTGAAAATAAAAATCGTTTTCTACCTTTGCCGATCAAAATCTGATGCAACAGGACCTACATCAGTATCAGGCAACAACCAACACATCATCTATCCATCTAAAATCACCTCTTATGAAACTTTATAAAAAGACACTGGCTATCTTATTCTTAGGTCTGCTGGCATTGCAAACTTCCGCGATGGTGCCCAACGACGAACCCATCGCTTTCGGCGATCTCCCGCTGGCTGCACAAACACTCATCAAGGACCATTTCAACCATCTCACCATGGCCCGTGCTTCGTTCGATGTGGATCTGCCTTGCAAAAACTACGAGGTCGTTCTTTCGGACAACACCCTGATAGACTTCGACAACGAGGGCAACTGGTCCACCATCAAATGTGAGGGCCGTGCCGTACCCGAACTCCTGGTACCCGAAGCCATCGCCGCCTGTATCCAGACCCAGCATGCCAATGCTTACGTCACCAAACTGGCAAGAACGGACCTCCAATGGGTCGTTCTCCTCTCCAACGAAGTGAAACTCACATTCGACAGCCACTTCAATATTGTCGAATCCCAAGTCTCCTCCAACGATACCGAAGGTGTAACCATTGAAGATTAGAGAATCTTATTTCATAACCACAATCCGTCCCTCTGCATCCACTTTGCAGGGGGACTTTTTTATAAGCATACCTGTAAAGAAGTCTGAATAAAAAATAAAAACTCCCTAGAACCTTCTCTTTTCTCCCCAACTTTTTATATATTTGGAGCCCCAAAGAATATAACTCAATAAAATTGAAAGATATGAAATTCGGAAAAACATTAATAATGGCATCCCTCGGATGGATGCTTCTCCAGGCTCCTGCATTGGCAGATAACGATCGTCCCGTCAACTTCAACCAACTTCCTGCCAATGCGCAGACGCTGATCAAGAAGCACTTCGGCAACTACAAATTTGTAAAGGCAGAAGTAGAAAGAGAAGATGGTGGTCTCAAATACGAAGTAGAGCTCTCTCACGACATCTCCATCGAATTCAACAAGAATGGCAAATGGAAAGAAATAGATTGTGAAAAGACAGTCGTTCCCTTCCAGCTGATTCCTCAGCCTGTACGTCGTCATGTCAAGAAGAACTATCCTAACGCAACCATTGTCAAGATTGAAAGAGATCACAAGAAGTTCGAAGTAGAACTCTCCAACGATGTAGAAATCACCTACGACAAGAATGGTAAATTCCTCAAGGTAGACAAATAAAAATAGTACCGCATATTTTCCAACTCCCTGCATCGCAGGGAGTTTTTTTATCCCCCTATCCCATCCTCCCCATTAGAAATGAGGAATTAGGTCAGCATGTAGGGGTCGGATACATCCGGCCCGCTGGCTAGCATCCATTGATAGGGCTGATGCGACCTAATCCCTCACTAGCTCCAACTCTCTCTCCTAACTCCTAACTCAACAAAAGCATGTAGGGGTCGGGTACATCCGACCCGCTGGCTAGCATCCATTGATAGAACTACCTACTGACCTAACTCCTAACTCCTCACTACTCACTCCCCCCAACTCCTCTCTCCTAACTCCTAACTCCTCACTCAACAAATGTCCTGCGGAGCGGGGCAAAACGGGCTCTCGAAGAAGCCCGTGGGTAACTGTAGGGCAAGGAAGACGAAATGAAATGGAGTCTGACGCGTCCTACAGTATCATCTCACCCCCTTTTCATTGTCGAGACTATCTCTTCCCCTTTAGGGGGAGGTGGCGACCATAGGTCGTCGGAGAGGGGAAGTCTTTTTAGTGAGATTTGAGGTAGTCGCTCGAAGAGCCCCTGTCGGCTTTAGTCTCCCGTCGGACGTCAGTCCTTCTGTCGCTCGAAGAGCTCATCGGTCGCGCAGCCCGTCGAGCGCAGCTCTCCC
>SAMEA104404103__coassemble_1342_pt1 | contig 15206 bp, 13 predicted proteins | sample SAMEA104404103__metabat2_high_PE_061 | metagenome-assembled genome bin SAMEA104404103 (sample SAMEA104404103) | Balaenoptera acutorostrata | reverse complement strand
ACGTGATTTGTAATCTCGGGGTCGTTGGTTCGAATCCGACAAGAGGCTCAAAAGAGATCATCTTTTAGATGGTCTCTTTTTTTATTATCATAAACAAGTACCAGCTTGCTGATTCTATTTTGCAAAAAATAATTTGGATTATTTCCAAAACCTGGTGGAGACTTATCTAGCAGAGAAAGACAGAGGCCAAAAAAACGGAAGCAACAAAAGTCACTTCCGTCTCCTCCTAGTAACAACCAAATGTTATGTCTTCTTTATTTTGAATGTTTGTGAATTCCATTATGTCCCAACACATCTAACTGGGTGAAGTTCATGAGATGATAAGGCAACGGCCACTACATTCATCCTCCGACTATCATCAACAAGAAACCCTTCAAAAGTATTTGGCTCAGTTTAAAAGACCAATGGAATCTTCGATGGAGTATTACTGTTCAATCAACAGATAGCTGCAAACATCCCGCCAGGTTGCCTTTACACAACTCCTATTATATATAGTCAGACAATAGTCAAAACGAGACTCAACCCTACTCAAAGAAACGCAGCAATCCGTTACAGGACTTCATCCATGACGATATCAAAAGGTTCGGCTGGCAGCTGTTCCACCTTTTGGAATCCAAAACACATTCCCAGCTTATAGATGCCTTTAAAAGGAGGCTGGCATAACAATCTATCATAATAGCCTTTTCCTCGCCCTAGCCGGTTATTTTGGCGGTCAAAAGCGACTCCTGGCACTACCACCAAATCAATGGACGCGTAATCAGTGAAATTTTCACCTTGAGGCTCCCAAATATGAAAGGCGCCCTCAACCAGACTGCCGGGTCCCTGGTATACCTTCAGATAAAGTTCATCACCACGAACCACCGGCAATATGATTTTTTTCTCTTGAGCCCACGCATCTAGTCTCAACTGGGTTTCCGGTTCATCCGGCAAGGCATAGAATGCTAAAACGACATGAGCCTTTTGGAAGCGTGCATGCGCTTCCAAAAGGCTCATTAATTGTTCTGACTCCGACCTTAATTCTTCTGCAGTCCTCATCCGTTTCAAATTCCGGATATACTGCCGAATTTTAGTTTTGTCATTATTCATATCCAACAAATTATTTGGTCTTCACGTTTTCTTCCTTTTGCGGGAATGCCCTTCCCTCTTTGAAGAGTTTCTGTGCGCCGATTACATTCGAGTCTGTCATATTGATAAAACGCATGGTAGATTCAATATCCAGCACATCTCCAATAATCGCGCTCTTGATATAACTATCCAACAGACGGCGAGACTTGCTGATTAACAGATTGCGACGTTTCAGTCCGTCTTTCTGAGCAAAATCAACAAAGAGATCTACCAATCTGAATTTAGCCAGATACTTCTCTACTTCTTCGAGTTCGTCCAACTCAGCAAAGTTCTTGCGGTGCTTGTCTACAAAATCGAAAGCAAATTTAGAGAAATAACCTCCGATATAGGCATCCTTGAAGTATGAAGTCATTCCCAAAGTATCGCGAGGAATGAAAGTGTCTGGGATGATACCGCCACCGCCATAGACTACACGCCCGATACGGGTAGCAAATTCCTTACCACTGTGCTGGATACTGTCCTTAGAATAGAACTCACCATTTTCCAGACGGTTCAATAAGTCCAAATCATAATTCTGCTCGTCGCCCGGAGTATAAGGTTTCTGTACACAACGTCCGGAAGGAGTATAATAACGTGCCTTCGTCAAACGCAACATAGATCCGTCACTCAGTTCGATAGGAATCTGCACCAAGCCCTTTCCAAAGGTACGGCGACCGATAATAATACCTCGGTCATTGTCCTGGATGGCTCCCGAGAGAATCTCACTCGCCGAAGCGGAGGTTTCGTCTACCAGCAGCACAATCGGCATCGTCTGATAAGAGCCACGTCCGTCACTACGAAATTCTTCACGAGGTGACTTGCGTCCTTCGGTATATACTATCAAGCGGTTCTTAGGAAGGAATTCGTTAGCAATCTGCACAGCCGGCATCATGTAGCCGCCCAAATTACCGCGCAAGTCAATAACCAAGTTTGAAAAATCATAAGAATTCAATTTGGCCAGCGCAGCCAGGAATTCTGGATAAGTCGTGTCACCGAAGCTGGCAATGCGGATATAACCTGTAGAATCGTCCACCATGTAAGCTGCAGAAATCGTATTCACCGGCACATCGCCACGAACGATATTGAATGACAGGTCTTTTTTACTGCCAGGACGTACAACATCCAGACGCACGGTAGTGCCCGCCTCTCCCTTCAAGCGCTTTTTAGTTTCCTCGTCATTGACGATCGAATCGCCGACATAAGCCTCGCCATCAATTTTAACGATACGGTCACCCGCCATCAGTCCGGCACTTTCGGAAGGACCGCCAGGAATGATTTTCACCACACATACCGTATCCTTATAAGTATAGAACTGAACACCGATACCAGAGAAACTGCCTTTCAAATCCTGCATGCTGGCTTCTACATCCTTGGAAGAGATGTACACCGAATGCGGGTCCAGTTCACGTAAAATCTGAGGCAAAGCTTTCTCTACCAAATCGGAAACTTCCACAGAATCCACATACTGGTCATCAATGATATACAGCAAATCATTCAATTTATTTCCAGAAGCATTGATGACGCTTAGATTTTTACCCGAATACTGGTTGGCATAAAAATTTCCGATCATTATACCAAACACAATTCCGATAGCAACATAAATCGGAATAAAACGAGAATTTTTACTCTTTGGCATAGAATATTATATAATAGAATTTATCGATAATTTACTCATCCAGGAATACCAGTTCGATACCGGCACGCTGGAGAAGTTCCAAGCCTTCCGTCAGTCTGTACTTACGTCCATAGACAACGCGCCGGATACCAGCCTGGATAATCAGTTTACTGCATTCTATACATGGCGAGTCGGTCACATAAAGTGTGGCACCGTCCGAATTGTTTCCGGAACGGGCAATTTTGGTGATTGCATTGGCTTCAGCATGCAGAACGTAGGGTTTGGTCACCCCGTTCTCATCCTCACAGACGTTTTCGAACCCCGAAGGGGTGCCGTTGTATCCGTCACTGATAATCATCTTATCCTTGACAATCAACGCCCCCACCTGCCGTCGCTGGCAATAGGAATTTTCCGCCCATATCTGAGCCATACGTAAATATCGTCGATCCAGATCGACCTGTTTTGAATCTTGCTCCATACACTATAGGATTTAAAGACGGCTTTTATAGAATGCCCACCGCTTGATTTTAGCTTTTGATAATACCGTTACGACGCAAGAGTGCATCGATAGTCGGATGCTGGCCGCGGAATTTGGTATAGAGCGTCATCGGCGCTGCCGTACCACCCTTTGACAATACATTTTCACGGAAACTTGTTGCCACTTCTTTATTGAAGATACCGCGTTCCTGGAAGAGGGAGAAAGCATCGGCATCGAGAACCTCCGCCCACTTGTAACTGTAATAGCCGGCTGAATAACCACCCGACATGATATGGCCGAACTGCACTGTCATGCAAGTTTCCTCACATTGTGGCAGCAGCTGCACCTCTTTCCAAGCCTTCTTTTCAAACTGGCGTATATCTTCTTCGAAAGGCTTTTCAAGCGTATAGTAAGCCATGTCCAGCAAACCGAATGAAACTTGACGCATACAAGCATAAGCCACGTTGAAGTTACGGCTTTCAACAATGCGGTGAATCAGTTCGTCAGGAATCAGTTCCCCGGTCTGATAATGATAAGCGAAGGTTTTGAGGAAATCCTTTTCCACCGCATAGTTTTCCATAAACTGAGAAGGCAGTTCCACGAAATCCCAATAGACATTGGTACCGCTCAGCGAACGGAAACGAGTTTTGGCAAACATGCCATGCAAGGAATGTCCGAACTCATGCAGGAAAGTCTCCACCTCTCTCAATGTCAGCAACGCCGGTTTCTCTGCCGTAGGTTTGGTAAAGTTCATCGTGACAGAAACGTGGGGACGGGTTTCACTGTCCTCCTCGCGGTAACTGGTCATCCACGCACCGCCCTGCTTGGAACTTCTTGGATGGAAATCCGTATAGAGCACAGCCAGGAAACTGCCATTCTCATCGAACACCTCATAGGCGGTGACATCAGGGTGATATTTTGGAATTGCCGGATTTTCTTTGAAAGTAATGCCATATAAACGCGTAGCCAGACCGAATACCCCCTCTTTGACACGGGAAAGTTCAAAATAAGGACGCAACATTTCTTCATCCAGATTGAAACGTTCCACCTGCAGTTTGTGGGCATAGTAGGAGAAATCCCAAGGCTGTACAACGAAGTCGTCACCTTCCAGTTTGCAAGCCAGCGCTTGTATTTCAGCCACCTCCTTCTGCGCGGGAGCCTTGTATTCACTAATCAGGCGGTTGAGCAAATCGTATACGTTGTCGACATTTTCTGCCATACGGCGTTTGAGCACATATTCAGCATAAGAAGCATAACCCAGAAGTTGTGCCAGCTCCCGGCGGAGATTCACCAGACGGGTTACCACGCCGAAGTTGTTCTCATTGTTATCGTGCGTACACTGCGTATTGTAAGCCATATACAACTCTTTGCGCAATTCACGGTTCTTGGCATAGGTCATGAAAGGCATATAACTGGGAGCATGCAGGGTGAACACCCATCCCTCCTTTTTCATTTCCTTGGCCGTCATCGCCGCCTGCTCAATTTGCATTTCAGGCAAGCCTTCGAGGTCTGCCTCGTCCGTTACATTCAGTGTAAAGTTGTTGGTTTCTTTCAGATTGTTCTGTGAAAACTGCAATGCCAACTGAGATAATTCAGAAGTGATGGCACGGAATTTCTTCTTGTCTTCTGGAGACAACGTCGCACCAGAACGTTCAAAAGCCTCGTACGTCTTGTCAAGAAGCATACGTTCCTCCTCGTCGAGTTCAGGAGCCGCCTCCTTCACCGTTCTCACTCTTTCAAACAAGCGCTCGTTGAGCATGATGTTCGCATTGTGTTCAGAGAGTTTTGGAGCCACGCGCTGCGACAACTCCTCAAGTTCATCACATGAGTTCGCACTCAGCAGGTTGTACATTACGGTAGTCGCACGGTCGAGCAGTTCACCCGTTTTCTCCATAGCGACAATCGTATTCTCAAAGGTAGCCGGGGCCGCACTGTTGGCAATCTCCTCGATTTCCTTTTCTTCACGCTCGATACCTGCATTCACAGCCTCCTCAATGTCAGCGACACTGATCTTTTCAAAAGGAAAAGTGTCGTGAGGAGTTCCATATTCTGAAAAGAAAGGATTTTTATGTTCGTTCATAACCCTGATGGATTTCTATAAGCAGTGCCCGGCCTCAAGAAGTCGGACACTCTTTTCTATTTTCAATATTAATAAAATTCTAAATACTACGTCTGGGCCTACAACTGTCGGAGAATCTTTTCGACCTCATCGAACTGCTTGCCCATGTTGAGACTCAGATAGATACGGTAGAGCAATGGAGCCCAGCGCTGCTTCTCGTTCGGCTGTGCCGCACGATATGCCTCTACATAAGGACGCGCCTTGGTGTAATATTCCTTCTGTTTCTCTGCCACCCTGCGATAAGCCTTCGAATTGATGTTCGTCGGCAGCGTCAGTTCATTTGCCATATTGCAATAAGCCGCACCGATATAATAATTAGGTACAATCACAGTGGAGTCCAGGTCGAGAATTCTTTGTGAAACCTCGATAGCCTCCACGTTACGCTGCAGATTGAGCAATGCCACACTCTTGGACACCAGAAACAAAATGTTTTCCCTGTCGATAGTCAGCATGGAGTCTGCCAGCGCCAGCGCCACACGGTAATCCTTGCGCGCCGTAATATTATCCGTCAGCCGGGTGAAGAAGAATGAGGACAAAGGGTATTCTTGCAAACCCTGCAACAAATAATCCACATACTTGACAGAATCGCCCAAAGCCTGTGCAGACAGAGAGAGCATCTCCATCGTGTTGCAACGGTAAGCGCTGTCACTCATCACCAAATCTTTATATCTCTCGACATTTGCATATTCCTTATTGAAAAAAGCACTTCTCAGATAAAGATAAGCATTGTCTACATATTCTTCTCTTTTTGTTACCGAACGGTTGTCACCCCAGATAGGAAGCCTCGGCGTCTCAAGCGCCATCCCCATGAATTTGGTTACGTCCGCATATCTCTTCTTATTATAGAAGAAACGTCCTGCTGCGCACAAATTGGGGTAATATCGATGGAGTTGGTGACGGTTGCTCTTGTGGTATTTCATCTTCTCGCCGTTCTCCACCAGACGCTGCTGTTCCAACTTCTCACATTTCAATATATAGTCGAAAATACCGTAAGTTGTATTGAAAAAACTTACCGTATCGTAGGATTTTCTTAGATAAATCTTCTCATTCTCCACATCATTCATCAAGATCTGAGCCTCTTTGCCCATATCAAATAATTTAGGCTCCAAAGCCAAGGCACTGTCCTTCACCAGGTCCTGCACCAGTTTGGCGGCGCCGCCACCGTTCTTGTTCTTCAACATCGTGCGCAAAGGCTTCAACTGCTTGTGCATCTCGTTGGAACAAGAATAATTCAACCCAACTGATAATATTAAACCGAATAAAATAAGAAACTTCTTCGTCATCTTTTATCTATAAAACACACCCAAACCCTGCAAGCGCAGGGTCGGATGTGTTTTCTGTATTATTATAAAATGTTTCACTCTACGGAAATCATTCCGCTTCAAAGAACACTATTTTATTACAAACCTTCGATGATAGCATCGATTTCAGCCTTCTTGTCCTTCATTTCAAGGTTATCGTAAATCATCTGCAAAGCGTATGCCCATGACTTAGGAGCGTCTGGAGTCAGTTCTCTAGCCTTTTCCATGAATGGCAATGCCTTTTCGTAATATCCCTTGACAACAGCGAGTTCCTTCTTGTAAGCATTCACCTTTGCCTGACCGGTGATGGTCTTGGCAGCGTTGCCCACATACTTGAACTCACCGTTCAACATACGGCTTCTGATTTCGTTCATGTAGCTGTATGCCATGTTGGTGCAAGCGTCAGCGAAAGAAGGATCGATAGACAAAGCCTTCTCGAAGTCAGCACGTGAAGCTGCATAGTCCTTCTTCAAGTTCAGTTCCACACAACCCTTCATGTACCAGGCTGCCTTGTTCTGAGGAGCGTTCTTCACCATATCGTCCACCATGACAGTAGCTTCTTCTACAGCGTTCTTTGATACGTAGTAGTAAAGAAGGTTCTGCATGAAGTTTACGTCGCCAGTACGTTCTACAGACTTCTTCAATACATTCAACCAAGCAGCTGAGTCGTTCTTAGCCAGATGAGACTGCATCTGGATGATGTAGAGGTCACGTGAAAGAATGGTATCCTTCATTGACAATTCAGAATACTTCAAAGCTTCGTCGTAGTTCTTGTCCTGGAAGTTCAATACAGCCAAGTTCATGGCAGTCTGAGTATAAGCCTGCTTCTTTGAATTGAAGATAGAGTCAGATTCTGATTCAGAGAATACTTTGCACTTAGGCAGGTCCATATACTTCTTGAAGAATTCTACAGACTTTTCCTTGTTACCCATCTGGTTCATGAACACAGCAGCGTAGTTGTAGTAGTCGAGCATTGCGATCAAACGTTCGTGGTTCTTGGCAACGAACTTAGCCTTTACTCTGCCTTTATTGTCTGGAGTGACGTCAGCTTCGTGGCTCTTTACATAGTAAGAGATTGCCTTGTCCAAGCTGTTGGCGAAAGACACGGTATCGAAAGGCAAGCCCTGTGCTGCCTTCATCAGTTCAGGATTGAAGATCTGTGCCTGCAATTCTGCTGCCATGTTGTACATTTCTGCAAACTTGGTAGTCTTAGGGTTCACCAAAGCTTCGTCGATGATTTTGGCAGCTTCTGCGATTTCACCCTTTTCCTGGAAAGTTTTAGCCTTATAGATAGCTGAGTTCTGAGCGAAAGAGGTTCCGCATACAGCCATCAAGGCAATAGAAAAAATAAATTTCTTCATATCGTTAAAAATTTAGAATTAATTATTCTTCGGTTTCGTTGTCATTTTCAGTTACAACAGTCTCGTCAGTTGTCAGAGTCTCGGTAGTTGCTCCCTCTCCGGTTGCCACTTCACCGTTCACTGCCATTTCTTCCATGTCAACTTCTTCCTCTTCCTCAGTCGGAACCTGGCAGACACTGCTGATAGTGTCGTTACGCTTGCCCAGATTGATCAGACGCACGCCCTGTGTCGCACGGCCCATCACTCTGACATCAGCCACCTTCAGACGGATGGTGATACCGCTCTTGTTGATGATCATCAGGTCATGTTCGTCAGTGACAGACTTGATGGCAACCACCTTGCCGGTCTTGTCGGTGATGCTCAGTGTCTTCACACCCTTACCGCCGCGGTTGGTTTCGCGATAGTCTTCGATGTCGCTGCGCTTGCCATAACCATTTTCGCTCACCACCATGATGCTTTCAGTCTCCTTGTCGTTCACACAAACCATGCCTACAACTTCGTCTTCAGCATCCTCGTCAAGCGTGATGCCGCGTACGCCGGTAGCAGTACGTCCCATAGCACGCACCTTGTCTTCGTGGAAGTGGATGGCGCGTCCGTTACGGTTGGCCAGAACGATTTCATCTTCACCGTTAGTCAGACATACGCCGATTACGCGGTCTTCCTCACGGATGGTGATAGCGTTCACACCGTTCGTACGTGGACGAGAGTATTCGGTCAGACAAGTCTTCTTCACAATACCGTTCTTGGTAGCGAACAATACATAGTGGGACTCACAGAATTCAGGATCGTTCAACTTGCGGATATGCAGACATGCATTGATGCTGTCGTCACTGTCAATGTTGAGCATATTCTGGATAGCACGGCCCTTCGCGTTCTTTGTGCCTTCAGGAATTTCGTATACCTTCAACCAGAAACAACGTCCCTTGGCGGTGAAGAACAACATGGTGTTGTGCATCGTTGCCGGATAGATGTATTCGATAAAGTCCTCGTCACGGGTAGAACCGCCCTTGGAACCGACACCGCCGCGAGCCTGTGCCTTGAAGTCAGCCAACGGAGTACGCTTGATGTAGCCCATGTGGCTGATAGTGATGACAACCTCGTCATCTGCGTAGAAGTCTTCCGGATTGAATTCCTCGCTGGAAAGTTTGATTTCAGAACGGCGTTCGTCACCATACTTCTCCTTCACTTCGATCAATTCGTCCTTGATTACCTTCTTGCAAAGTTCCTCGTCGCTCAGAATCTGTTCGAAATAAGCAATCTTGCGTTCGAGTTCTTCGTATTCCTGGTGCAGTTTTTCCTGCTGGATGTTGGTCAGCTGTGCCAGACGCATATCAACGATAGCCTTAGCCTGGATTTCGTCCAAAGCGAAACGGTTCATCAAGCCCTCGATAGCAGCTTGAGGATTCTTTGAAGAACGGATGATGTGTACCACCTCGTCAATGTTATCGCTGGCGATAATCAAACCTTCGAGAATATGGGCACGTTCCTGTGCTTTTCTCAAATCATACTGAGTACGGCGGATGACCACATCGTGACGGTGTTCCACAAAGTAGCGGATACAGTCCTTCAAAGTCAGGGTTCTTGGACGTCCGTGCACCAGAGCGATGCAGTTCACAGGGAAGCTGGTCTGCAAAGCAGTCATCTTGAACAACTTGTTCAACACGACATTCGCGTTGGCATCGCGCTTGATGTCCACTACGATACGCATACCTTCACGGTCGCTCTCGTCGTTCACATTGCTGATGCCCTCGATACGCTTTTCGTTTACCAGGTCAGCGATACTCTTGATGAGTTCCGCCTTGTTGACACCATAAGGGATCTCGTTAACAATGATCTTGTCATGAGCCGCACCGTTTTCGATGTCCGTCTTGGCACGCATCACAACACGTCCGCGACCAGTTTCGTAAGCGCTCTTCACGCCCTGCATGCCCATGATATAAGCCCCTGTCGGGAAGTCAGGAGCCTTGATATATTGCATCAGGCCTTCCACGTCGATTTCCGGGTTGTCGATATAAGCCACACAACCGTCGATGACTTCAGAAAGGTTATGAGTCGGAACATTGGTAGCCATACCTACAGCAATACCGCTGGCACCGTTCACAAGGAAATTCGGGATACGGGTCGGCATGACGGTAGGTTCCAGCAAGGAGTCGTCAAAGTTGGGAGCCATATCCACCGTTTCCTTGTCCAGATCCTGCATCATGGCTTCACCGATCAAGCTCAGTCGCGCTTCAGTATAACGCATCGCTGCCGGAGAGTCACCATCCACAGAACCGAAGTTACCCTGACCGTCCACCAAGGTGTAACGCATGTTCCATTCCTGAGCCATACGTACCAGGGCGCCGTAAACGGAGCTGTCGCCATGTGGGTGATACTTACCGAGCACGTCACCTACGGTACGCGCACTCTTCTTATAAGGTTTGTCGTGCGTATTGCCCAATCCCATCATACCGTAAAGGATACGGCGGTGTACCGGTTTGAAACCGTCACGTACATCTGGCAGCGCACGAGCCACAATCACCGACATAGAATAGTCAATATAGGAGGTCTTCATTTCCTCCTCAATGTTCACTTTGATGATTTTGTCTTCGTTCGTCATTTTTATTAGGTTAGTCTTTTAGTTGGAAGCAAAAATACTATTTCTTTTTGACGTAGCGTAAGAATAAAACGTTTTAAATGCCGGAAATCGCCGAAAAGGCCGTTTTTCTTCGATTTACGGCGTTTTCCTTCTCCGTTCGACCCCTTGCCGAAGGGCCCCGGAGCTAGGTTGCGAAACGCGCAAATCGCCGGAATCGGCCTTATTTCCCGTTTCGCAGCTCCTTCACAGACGTCAAAAGGCGGTCGAGGCACAGCCCCGGCTTGTCATTTCCGCATTTTTTAGTACCTTTGCCGCATTGATAAGCTTATACACATTAATTATATATACTATGCGTTCCTATACGAAACTTTCGCTCATAGCCTTCGCTATGACTCTCCTTCCCCTCAGCATGCAGGCTGACAAGAGAGGGGACCAGACCATTTATGCTTTCGGATTCAGTACCAACTTGAACGATACCACACAATTCATCACCCCCATCCAGCAGCTTCCCGGCGCCACCCTCACCAAGAAGGAAGGCTTCCTCGAGCACCGCAGCGACTACGGCCAGCAGTTCAAGGAACACCTGGAGAGTCTCTACCCGGGTCATGAAGTCAGCGTGGTCTTCTTCTCCAAGAAGAAAGCCTCTCTTCAGAAGCAGCTGGCCAAATTGCAAAAAGAACTCGCCCGCCAGAAGCGCACCAAAATTATGGAAGTGCCTGCAACTGAGTTCCAGTTCAAACCGGTTGTCGTAGAATAACGATTCGTCCTCCTTTCTCATTGAACTTGCAATGAACGATTTATATTTCCGGGTAGCCGACGCAGATTTCCACCTCGTCTATAAGAACCAGGACGACGTGCGGCAGCTCCTCCCCTCTTATGCTCCCTTCCATCTTCCCGCCGGCAGTACGGAGTCATGCCTCTTCACGATGACCGTGGACGACGGACTCGTCCCCCATCAGCAGCAAGGCAAGGAAATCGGGCATTTCGACAGTGGAGACGCCATACACACCGTCTGCCTTCTCGACGATGGCGGCTACCTCATTCTCATTAACGACCATACGGACCGTCCGACCTGCGCCCTCCGCACCTCTTCCGATTTTTCCATCAACACCGCCACCCTCTCCGGTTCTGACGACGAACGCGCCTACGGCCTCAACAACGCCCTGATGATAGCCTACGCCTTTTCGGGCGCCCACCATCATCGTTTGCTGATGCACGCCTCCGTCCCGATGAAGGACGGCTATGCTTATCTCTTCCTGGGTAAGAGCGGAACGGGAAAAAGCACCCACTCGCGGCTTTGGCTGCAGCACATTCCCGGCACCGACTTGCTCAACGACGACAATCCCGTGGTACGTTACGACGAGACCGACCATAGCGTGTCCGTATACGGCACCCCTTGGAGTGGCAAGACCCCGTGCTACCGCAATTTGCGGATGAAAGCCGGCGGTTTCCTCCGTTTACAACAATATCCGGAAAACATTCTCCGCAAACTTTCCAAGGTCGAGGCCTTCGCCACCATTCTGTCCTCCTGTTCCACCATGATTTGGGACAAGCCCTCCTACGACGGCATCTGCGACACGGTGTCCCAGATCGCGGGCCTCACCCCCGCCTACCATTTGCAGTGCCTCCCCGACCAGGCCGCAGCGGAGTTGAGCTACAGCCATTTGGGAAGAACGGCGGCTCCAGCATCTCTTTTGCAACCATGAGCCATCCTATTTTTCTTTTTCTCCTCCTTTTCTGTCTGCTGCTCCTCGCGTATCTTTTCTTCCGTGGCAGGGGCAAACCCAAGACGACGGGCGAAGCGGCAGCAAGAACCGTCCAGGTGCAGAATGCCCGGCTCCTTCCTGTCATCCGCCAGATGATTGCCGAAGGCCATACCGCCACCTTCCGGGTACGGGGTTTCAGCATGCGCCTCTTCCTTGAGGACCAGCGCGACAAGGTGCTGTTAGGTCCTTGCACAACTGTAAACAAGGGAGATGTCATTCTCGCTGAGATTTTTCCGGACACCTATGTGCTCCACCGCGTCATCCGCATCGACGGCGACCGGCTGACCCTGCAGGGTGACGGCAATATCAAAGGCACCGAACAGTGCCGCAGAAAGAATATCGTTGGCATCGCGTTGGGCTTCTACCGCAAGGACCGCACGCAACCGGATATGGTCACAGGATGGAAATGGCGCACCTACTCCAAAGTATGGCTCGCCCTCTCCCCCTTCCGCCGCATCATCCTGGGCATTTACCGCCGGCAGCCCTTCAGAATATAAATGAGCAAAGATAAAACAGCTATTAATCTCAAACTATTTACAATATGAAAATTAAGAAAGGATTTGAAATGCGTGACGTTTGTGGCGAGAAGGTCATCATCGCCCAAGGTCTTGAGAACCTTGACTTCAGCAAACTCATCAACCTCAACGATTCAGCCGCTTACTTGTGGAACGCCCTGATCGACCAAGACTTCACCGCACAGGACATGGCCGACAAACTTTGCGAAGAATACGAAGTGAGCAAGGAACAAGCACTCACCGACTGTGAAGCTCTGTTGAAAGAATGGAAAGAACAAGGTCTTGTAGAATAAGACTTTTCTGAATGACAATCTGACATATAATCAAGATAACAAGATAAAAGAAGTGCCACCTCCCCCGAGGCGGCACTTCTTTTATCCATCTTAAGAGGATAGAATAATTTCACATGGTGTTAACCTGACATTCAGACGAAATTATTCAGCATATCATTCCTCTTATTTCATTACGTAATTAATGCGACGAAAATATCACAATACGTTTTCCGAACACAACTTCAGGTTTATCTCTCCTCTTTACACAATATTATATCACCCCATCTTCCAAATGTAATAGCTCAGCAACACATTCACGGCAATCACGGCTAGCCACCACACAACGAAGATGATGAGATTCAGCAACACGTAAGAAATGTGCAGGCGCTTGCCCAATTTTTGCAAATCACGGACACAAAGATTGAAGGTTGGGACCCACTGGGGCGGATAATGCTTGAAAAGCAGGTAACGCATCACGATGTAAAGGGTGGCATAACAAAACATTACTACGCACAAGGCGAAATGCCAGCCGCTGGGCTCCGATATCATTGCGGAACTGCTGGCAACTAAGGGTAGCATGCCAGACAATGTCAGGATTTCACCTTGAATATACAAATTGAAGATGACAGAAATCTTCTCGTAACTGCAATGGAAGATGCGGCCCAATAACAACAGGAAACCTGCACATAGTTTGAAAAATGAAGTGAACATAAATCTATCAATGGTTATACAGAAATAGGACAGCAAAAAAGATGCCAACAATCAACTTTTCCAACTCAGATTCTGAAATGATTAGAAAAACACAAAAAGGGACAAGTAAGAAGAGGGACAAATTCCGCTCTCCTAGTCCTTCATCAATCATCTGATCCGTATCTTGATCAGACGCTGATTCATGTTACGATGGCAGTAGGGAATTTTGTAAGCCATTCGCAAAAGCCAGATAAATTTATAGGCTTTCGGTAAATCACTCATGTAGATGGTTGTCAGCGCTTCCACTTCAGGGAAGAGCTCAGCCATGTGCTCGGCATCTCTCACACCAAAGACATACTCCACCTTACCGTTGTATTTCTTGACGGCATCGTGGTATTTGGCACGACCGACAGCCACGGGAGGTACAGAATCCAAGAGCATGGTACATTCACCAAGATATTTTTTGATGTTCGTCATGAGTCCCGCAATTTCCTCCTGGGGAATATACATGAACACACCCTCTACGATGATCAAGACAGGACGATGCTCATCGTGCAGTTTCATCATCCAAGCCGTATCCAGCATATTCATAGAAAGCACTTCACAACGCTCTACCGGAGGAATCACCTGCTGCCGCATTTCTGCCACTTCCGGCAAGTCAAGGTCATACCAATGGTGGATTCCCTCAGGCATACCGATACGTCGGAAACGGTCGTCGATGCCGGCACCCAACTGGATAACATTGCACGACGGATGTTCACTGATGAACTTCAGCGTCTCGTTGTCCATCCATTTGGCACGCAAACAGCAACCCACCTGAGAAGGATTCTGCTTCAACTTGCTGTAATAGTCGAGTCCATACCCCAGACGTTTCAACAGTTCGAGCGCATGCTTGTCTTCCAAAATCGGATCCTTGCTGACCGACTCCACCGCCTTTGCCCACAATGGAATCAGCGTGGTCGATGTAAGCAGATTTTTATATTGGTTTTCCATATCGTTGAATGAATGGCTTTGGTATATTTTTTGTAAACCCATGGGAACCTTTAAAAAGGTTTGAAAATGTACCCACTTTTGCTTGTATGCTATTCATACAGGCAAAATTATATATAAGGATAAAAATTATTTTTTCATTTGAATAATCCAAATAACTTGTATAGGTTTATCTGTGTTCCATCGGTTTCTTTCATCTCCCTCAGATGCATCTAAGATGTCATTTTCGGATTCGGGAAAAAATCAATCATTCTAGTTTACAGAGTCGCTTTCTGCTTCTGGCCTCTCCATAAAATCGTCATCAACTGAAGGGTTGAAAGCCCCAAGCGAACTAGGGGCTTTGCAATGAGGATTCCGCGATTCTCTACGCCGTGATAATCCGATGCATCTCCTCCACAAACTTGCGGAGGTTCAGGA
>SAMEA104404103__coassemble_1299_pt1 | contig 15625 bp, 9 predicted proteins | sample SAMEA104404103__metabat2_high_PE_061 | metagenome-assembled genome bin SAMEA104404103 (sample SAMEA104404103) | Balaenoptera acutorostrata | reverse complement strand
GACGCAAGATTCGAACAAAAAATTGCCGAACTTATTATTTCACCATTACTAAATAGATTTTAGAATTTTGTTTCATTTGTTTTCATAAAACTAGGGGATAAGTCACTTATTTTTAAGAGAGGGGCTTGGGTAGAGGGATTTCTTATTCTATATGGGAATAAGCATACCTTGATATTCGGCTTCTCCTTTATTCATTCTATGATTGTTTTCTCGTGAAAAGCATCATCGCTTAGATAGAATTCATTAGGATAGCGGGCGGTTTAATATAAATATGTGAGCAGTGAGGAGATATTTCAAGTAGACAGAGCCAGCGTATCGGATACATTGGACGTCGATTTCTACTTTCTTTTTGTTAGTTCTACTTCTGCTTCATTTAAAATAGAAGAGGCTTTGTTTTATAAGACTTTAACTAATATTTAGAATACGCCAGATTTGAATAATTTGCATCTTGTGCTTTCATTTTGTAACTTGAAATTTGAAAGTAGTCTGTTTTTGTGCTTTTTATTTACTATTTGAGGGTATTTAGGGCAGAAAATCATTCCAAAAAGTTTAGATTTTTTATTAGCTCATAAAAATATAAGTATCATGTATTCAGATGGATAGCGTTTTTATTGACTTTGAAAAGTTTATATTTTATTTGTATGCCTTACATAGTGTCATGTTTGCCTTTATATTTGCAGTTAGAAGTTGTTGACCAAACTGTCTAAAATTAAATAAATCATATACTATGAAACGAATTCTGATTTCTCTTTCAATGGTATTTTTGGCTATAAATGTTAACGCCCAAAAGTATCAGAAAATGCTGTCACCTAACGGGCAGCTGGAGATGCAATTCTGTTTGGACCAAGAAGGGCGACCCACCTACACCTTAACTTATAAGGGGAAGGCGGTGATCAATCCGAGTCATTTGGGACTAGAACTCAAACGGGAGGATCCAAACAAGGCAGTAGACTTTGAATTTAAAAATCGGGCGGATGCTTCCAAGTTGGATCAAAAGGCCGATTTGATGACTGGTTTTGAAATAAGGCAAGTGGAAACCGACCACTATGAAAGTACTTGGAAACCGGTTTGGGGAGAAGAGAGCGAGATACTCAATAAATATAATAGTATGTGTGTGACCCTCGACCAGCCGATGAATGACCGGACCATCAAAATCAACTTCCGTTTGTTCGACGATGGCTTGGGCTTCCGTTATGAATTCCCACAGCAGAAAAACCTCACTTATTTTGTTTTGCGTGAAGAGCATTCTCAGTTCGCTATGGCTGGTGACCACACCGCCTGGTGGCTTCCTGGCGACTATGACACTCAGGAATACGAGACCGTTACCTCCAAATTGTCAGAAATCCGAGGATTGATGAAAAAGGCTGTGACGCAGAATTCCTCACAAACTCCTATTTGGGAAGGTGGCGTACAAACCGCACTGATGATGAAAACGGACGATGGCCTGTATCTGAACTTGCATGAGGCTGCTTGTATAGATTATTCTACGATGCACCTTAATTATGATGACAAAACTGGAACTTTTGAAAGTTGGCTGACTCCGGATGCTCGCGGTGACAAGGGATATCTGCAGGCTCCTTGTGTTTCTCCATGGCGTACCATCATTGTCAGTGATAAAGCTACCGATATTTTGGCCAGCCGCATGACTTTGAATTTGAATGAACCTTGTAAAATTGAGGACACCAGTTGGATTCATCCGGTAAAATATATTGGAGTATGGTGGGAGATGATTACGAACCGCAGTACTTGGGCTTATACCGATGATCTTTCTACTGTGCAGTTGGGTGTGACGGATTATACTCAGACGAAGCCAAACGGACGCCATGGCGCCAACACTGCTCATGTGAAAGAATATATAGACTTTGCTGCTGAAAATGGCTTTGATGCCGTCTTGGTGGAAGGTTGGAACGAAGGTTGGGAAGATTGGTTTGGTAAAGAAAAAGATTATGTCTTCGATTTCTTGACTCCTTATCCTGATTTTGACGTCGATGAAATCCAGCGTTATGCTGCTTCCAAAGGGGTGGAGATGATCATGCATCACGAAACTTCTGGTTCTGCCCGTAACTACGAGCGCCATCTGGACCAGGCTTACCAGTTCATGGTGGACCATGGTTATCATTCTGTCAAGAGTGGTTATGTGGGAAACATCGTTCCTCGTGGTGAACACCATTATGGTCAGTGGATGAACAACCACTACCTCTATTGTCTGACCAAGGCTGCCGACTATAAGATTATGGTCAATGCTCATGAAGCTACCCGTCCTACCGGTATTTGTCGTACTTATCCGAATCTCATAGGTAACGAAAGTGCTCGTGGTACAGAATATGAAAGTTTCGGTGGTAATGCCGTTGATCACACGACCATTCTTCCTTTCACTCGCTTGTTGGGTGGTCCGATGGATTATACTCCGGGTATCTTCCAGACAGATTGTTCGAAGATGAATCCTGAAAATCATTCTCGTGTTCGTTCTACTATTGCCCGCCAGCTGGCACTCTATGTGACGATGTACAGTCCGTTGCAGATGGCTGCCGATGCAATTGAAAATTATCAGGCCCACATGGATGCCTTCCAGTTTATCAAAGACGTAGCTCTGGATTGGGACCGTACGATTTATCTGGAAGCCGAACCGGGTGACTATATTACCATTGCTCGTAAGGCTAAAGGAACAGAAAACTGGTTTGTGGGCTGCACTGCCGATGAACATGGACACACCGCCAATTTTAAATTGGACTTCCTGACCCCAGGTAAGATTTATGAGGCAACAATTTATGCGGATGCCAAGAATGCACATTGGGAAAAGAATCCGCAGGCTTACACCATAACGAAGAAACAGGTGTCCAGCAAAACGCGTCTGAACTTGAAAGCTGCGAGCGGTGGTGGTTTTGCCATCAGTATCCAGCCTTTGAAATAAAAAAACATCAGGGATATTCTCCGACAGCCTTTTCGGAGAATATCTCCACCAAGCGGTTTCTTTAAGTGAGAAACTTGGTGAAAACTTCTATGGAAATATTTAACCTTTAAATTAGCTGTAATATGAAAAAGACGTTTGATTTCAGATTCCTGCTAGTCTTCGTGCTAGGAATCTTCATGTCTCTCAGCGCAGTGGCCCAACAGATCACGGTCAAGGGACATGTACAGAACCAGACGGGTGAACCTGTAGTGTTTGCTACGGTTGCCGTGTTGGGAACTAAGACCGTTGCCAATACCGATGCCAACGGTAATTTTATGGTCAAAGCTGAGGCGGGCACCGATTTGCGTGTCTCCTATATCGGTTGTAAAACGGTGGTGGCAAAAGCTGCTGCCAATATGTTAGTCGTTCTCGAGGACAACAGTACCTTGAAAGAGGCCGTAGTCATTGGTTACGGTGTGGCAAAGAAAAATGACTTGACTGGTTCGGTGACTGCCATCAAGCCTGATGAGAAAAACCGCGGTCTCGCAGTCAATGCCCAGGATTTGATGAAGGGTAAGATTGCCGGTGTCAATGTGACTCCCGACGGTGGTGCTCCTGGTGCTGGTGCTTCTATCCGTATTCGTGGTGGTTCTTCCTTGAACGCTTCCAACAATCCGTTGATTGTCATCGACGGTCTGGCTATGGATAATGATGGTGTGAAGGGTCTTTCTAATCCACTGTCAATGGTCAACCCAGCCGACATCGCTACTTTCACCGTTTTGAAGGATGCTTCCGCAACAGCCATCTATGGTTCACGTGGTTCTAATGGTGTCATCATCATTACTACGAAGAAGGGTATCAAGAGCCAGGCTCCGAAAGTTAGTTATACAGGCAATGTCTCTTTCGGCTGGAAGCAGGACGAGGTAGAAGTTATGGACGGCAGTCAGTTCCGCCAGTTTGTCAAAGACAACTATGGTGAGGACAGCGACGCTTACCGCGCTTTGGGTAAGGGTAATACCAACTGGCAGGATGAAATCTATCGTACCTCTGTCAGCCACGATCACAATGTCACCGTTTCCGGTGGCTTGAAGAACATGCCTTATCGTTTCACCTTTGGTTATACCGACCAGCAGGGTATCTTGCGCACTTCCGATTTCCAGCGCTATACAGCCGGTGTCAATTTGAATCCTTCTTTCTTCGACGATCATTTGAACATCAATGCCAATGCGAAGTATATGTTTGCCAAGACCAACTATGCAGACCAGGGTGCCATTGGTGCAGCTGTTTATATGGATCCTACCCAGAGCGTTAGAAATGACGATCCGAAGTACAAGAATTTTGGTGGTTATTTTGAATGGACACAGGATGGTGGTCCATTGAACGACCCCAAATGGGCAGACACATATAACCCTCTGGCAACTGCCAATCCGGTAGCTTTGCTCGACTTGAAAGACGATCAGGCAAAATCTCGGAGTTTTGTAGGTAATTTGGAATTGGATTACAAGGTGCATGGTTTTGAGGACTTGCGTCTCCACATGAATTTTGGCGGTGACTTCTCTACAGGTAAGCAGACCACTTATGTAGACCCGGCTTCTCCTTCTGCCATCTATTATGGCTGGAACGGCTGGGACAAGATTGACAAGTACAATCTTTCTTATAATGCCTATGCACAATATTATAAGGACATCAACGAAAATCATCATGTAGATGTCATGGCTGGTTACGAATGGCAGCACTTCCGTCGTGAAGGCAAGAACGAAGGTTGGGGCTTGAAACCAGAAAGCAATACCAATTTTGATGCCGACAACGCTGAAAACAATCGTGTGAACAACAAGCATGGTCATTGGAAGACTGAAAACTATCTCGTCAGCTTCTTCGGACGTGCCAACTATAGCTTGCTCGACCGTTATTTGCTGACTGCTACTTTCCGTTATGATGGTTCTTCTCGTTTCAAAGACCATTGGGCATTGTTCCCTTCTTTCGCTGGTGCATGGAAAATCAAGAACGAAGAGGCTTTGAAGGACGTCGACTGGCTTTCTGATTTGAAACTTCGTTTGGGTTATGGTCAGACTGGTCAGCAGGAAGGTATCGGTGATTACAACTGGTTCACTGCTTACAACATCAATACAGCTCCCGACAGTTACTATCCTATTATCGGCAACGGACAGATTGCCCGTCCGTTTGCAACCAACAAGGATTTGACTTGGGAAACAACTGAAACTTACAATGCCGGTTTCGACTTCGGTTTCTTCAACCAGCGTTTGAGTGGTAGTGTCGACTACTATTTCCGCAAGACTACCGACCTTTTGAATATGGTGGATGTATCTGCTGGTTCCAACTTCAACAACCGCGTCATGAGCAACATCGGTTCTATGGAGAACCAGGGTGTGGAAGTAGCTTTGAACTGGAAGGCTTTGCAGAGTAACGACTGGTTCTGGGATCTGGGTGTGAACTTCACTTACAACCACAATGAAATTACAGAAATCTCTACCAACAGCGATGGTACTCCGGTAGCTACCGGCAGCATCTCTTCAGGTACAGGTAATATGGTACAGGCTCATGCCGTCGGTCATCCGGCAAGTTCATTCTATGTATACCAGCAGGTATATGGTGAGAACGGCCAGCCATTGGAAGGCGTCTATGTAGACCGTAATGGTGACGGCAAGATCACAGCCGACGACAAGTATTTCTACAAGAGCCCGATGGCACCTTGGACCGCTGGCTTCAGCTCTAAGTTGCAGTATAAGGACTGGGACTTTGGTTTCACTCTCCGGGCAAGTTTCAACAATTACGTTTACAACGACCAGGAAGCCGGTGCCAGCAACTTGCGCACAGTATGGGACAAGGGTTATCTCGGCAACCGTCCGTTAGACGTATTGGCTAAGAACTGGCAGACTTTCGACAATGCGCTTTCTGATCACTTCGTTCACAACGGTTCCTTCTTGAAGTGTGACAATATCACCTTGGGTTATTCTTTCCGCAACCTCTTCAAGGGTGGCAATTACGGTGGCATCAGTGGCCGTGCTTATGTAGCAGCCAACAACGTATTTACGATTACCAAGTACAAAGGCATCGATCCTGAAGTAATGGGTGGCATCGACAACAACATGTATCCACGTCCATTCACTATGATGGTAGGTCTTCACTTGAATTTCTAATCTCTAAAAAGCACACAAAATGAAGAATATAAATTTTTTCAAAAATATACTTCCAGCTTCTGCCATGGCGATGACCATGACGCTGGGATTAGGGTCATGCGTGGGCGACCTCGATGTGGAGCCTATCGACCCTAGCACCAATACCACGCTCAACGAGGTGGCTCTCTTCAACAAGTGTTATGCCAACTTGGGCATGGCCGGACAGGGTGGCGCCAACGGCGACTGCGATATCTCTGGTCTCGATGGTGGTACGACGGGTTTTGTCCGCCAGTTGTTCAATGCCAACTCGCTGACTACCGATGAGGCTCATTGTATGTGGGGTGATGAGGGTATTCCTGCATTCGACCACAACCAGTGGGGTGCCAGCCATCCGATGCTGAAGGGCTTCTACTATCGTTTGTATTTCGGTGTCACCATGTGCAACGAATATCTGGCCACCGCCGGTAACTATGACGCTACCATGACGGCAGAAGTTCGTTTCCTCCGTGCCTTGCATTTCTACTATCTGATGGACCTTTATGGCAATGTACCTTTCATGACCAGTGTCTCTGCCGATTTGGCTGAACAGAAGAGCCGTAAGGATATGTACGAATGGCTGGAAAAAGAATTGCTCGAAATCGAACCGCTGCTGGCTGATGCCAAACCGGAAACCGATACGGAAGAAGGTTATGGTCGCGCCGACAAGGGTGCCGTCTGGATGCTCTTGACTCGCTTGTATCTGAATGCGGAAGTCTATACCGGAACTCCTCAGTGGGAAAAGGCCAAGACTTATGCCAAGAAGTTGATGGACTCTCCTTATAAACTGAGTGTGGCTTCTACCAACGGCTGGACCGGTTATGAGAAACTCTTCATGGGAGATAATGGTTCCAACGGTGCTTCTTGCGAAGCAATTCTGCCAGTTCTCCAGGATGGCGTCACAACTTCCGCCTATGGTTGTTCCTTCTTCTTGATGGCGAGCTGCTTCAAGGATGACATGGTAGACCCTGTAAAATATCCTTCTGGAAATAATACTACCGGCAACTGGGCTGGTAACCGTGCTTTGCCCGATCTCGTAGCGAAGTTCTTCCCTAACGGTGGGGTTCCTTTGGAGACGACTCCTTCCATTCTGGCAGCTGCCGGTGACGACCGTGCTTTGTTCTGGGGCAAGGGCCGCAGCTTGAACATCGATAAGGAAAATGTTTTCGAACAGGGACTTTCTGTTACCAAGTTCAACAACTATTATGCTTCAGGCGATCCTGCTCATCATTCTCAGTTCCCTGATACCGATTTCTTCCTCATGCGTCTGGCAGAAGCTTATCTGGCTTACGCCGAAGCAGATGCCCAGTTGAATGGCGGTACGACTACAGCCGAAGGTGCCGCAGCAATCAACGCCCTTCGTGAACGTGCTCACAATGCCAATGTGAAGAACGCTTATACTTTGGACGAAATCTTGGACGAAGGTGCCCGCGAACTTTACTTCGAAGGCCAGCGCCGTCCGGCATTGGTTCGTAATCATAAGTTCGGTGGTAACAACGGTTACAACTGGCAATGGAAGGGTGGCGTGAAGAATGGCGTCAACTTCCCTGAATATATGAACATCTTCGCCATTCCAGATGCTGATTTGGATGCGAATAAGAATTTGGACCAAAATACAGGTTATTTATAATAGATAGAAGTAGGAAGCCTGGAACGGGGCACTCGCTGCGGGCTTCACTTTATAACCTTTAAAAGAATCGAAATATGAAAAAGATAATTCTGTCAGTTTTGCTGCTGCTTGGCGGTCTCAGTTTCTTCACGGCTTGTGAGGACGACACCGACTCCAATCCTACATTGGTGCAGCCGACTGCTTTTGTATTGAATACTCCTGCTTATAGCGGTGAGACGGTCGACCTGGCTCATTCTGAAAATGTCAGTCTTTCCTGGTCACAACCGAATTATGGTTTCCCGGTAGTTGCCAACTATTATCTCCAGCTTTCCGTTACCGGTAATTTTACGGTATCGGTAGCCGAGGCTGCTGCTGACGAAAGTAAGACTAAGGTGGCTGATTATGTGGCTGCCGAAGATTCTTATACACTTTGCGCCCACGACTTCTCCGCTGCTTCTGTTGCCAAAATGTTGCAGCAACTTTGCAAATGGAAGGAAGAAGAGGTGCCAGCCGAACAGACGGTTTATGCCCGTATTTATGCGGATGTTCCGGTAAGCGGTGGTGCCATGCCTTCAGTGGCTCCGGTAGCTTCCAATGTGGTGCAGTTCAAGGTGGTTCCTTATTATGTAGAATTGCGTGACGCCGTTCCTGAAATGTGGTATCTGATCGGTGCTTCTGTCGGTGATGGCAAGTGGACCAACGATGCCGATGCTGTCGGCACTTCCATTGTTCCGATGAATTTGAAACGCAACTATGCTTACGACAAGAAGACTGGTAAGGGTGAAATCGTCTTTACTGGTTACTTCGAGAGCGAGAAGGGCTTCAAGATTATCCACGTTCCTGGTTCATGGGCTGAACAGTGGGGCCAGGATGGTGAGTTCGGCAAGTACCGCCAGAAGGTGGGTAACGACGAAGGCCAGGATATCAAGGTTCCAGAAAACGGATATTACACCATTACTCTGGATACCAAGAATGAAACCTTGAACATCGTTCCTGCTGAAGCTCCGGCGAAGTCATTCGAAAAGATGTACATCACAGGTGCATTCAACGGTTGGGCTGATCCAGGTCTCGAGATGGCAGCTGTCAATACGGCTGTTGCTGAAAATCATGTATGGTCTTACTTCCTCGACGCTTCTGCCGGCGATACCGAATTGAAGTTCATGCAGCAAGGCTGGGGTACCAGCTGGGGTGGCACCAGCTTCCCATACGGTGGTGGCAGTGGTGACAACATCAAGGTACCACAGGGCAAGTACATGGTGGTATTCAACGATGTCGATGGTTCTTATACTTTCATCGCTAAATAAGTTCTAATATAAATAGGTGAATGAACAGGTTCCGCGCCATGCGCGCGCCGGATGGTGCGGAACTTCCATAAACTATAAAAAAAACAAGATTATGTTGAAGAAATTTATATATGGTTTGGCTTTGGTCGGTGCCATGACCGCTTGTTCCGACGACTACGACGATTGGAGCGTGCCTCAGGCCAACGACCCGGAAGAATCAAAGAGTGTGACTCTTGAAGTTCAGGAGGCTGCAGCTATCGATTTGGCCCAGGTGGAAGGAGACAGCATTGCCGTCTTTTCTGCCAACCTTACTGCTGAAGCCGGGGCTGCTGTCAATTATGAAGTGGCAGTGACCAATGAGAATAAGGACCAGTCTGCTACCTTGGCAGCCGACGAACAAGGCCGCGTGGCTGTTGCCGATCTGACCAAAACGGTGATCGATTTCTATGGCAAGCGTCCGTCCCAGCGCACGCTCATTGCCAATGTGGCTGCTTTTGTCAATGTGAAAGGTCAGGTAGTGAAGAAGACTGCCGAACAACCCATCAATATTCTCGTTACTCCGGTTGCTCCGGTTATCGAAAATGCTTACTATATGGTAGTAGGTGATGGTTTGGGTTGGGACTTTGCCGGAGCTAAGGACCATCCGTTCCACCACAGTGGTAAGGATGTCTACGACGATCCAGTGTTCACCATCACAGTTCCCGCTCCTGTCAATGAAGATGGCAGCCGCAAGGATTTCTACTTTAAGATTGTTCCGGCCTCTTCAATCGCTACCGGCGATTTGGTATGGGACGCTGTCTTAGGTTCAGACATTGCCGATGGTGACGACCGCATGGAAGCCGGTATGGCTGTTGGTGGCGGTGCTTTCTGTCAGCATGGTGCCGATGAGGCGAAGTTGTACAAGGTGACTTTGAACATGATGGATTACAAATTGACGGTCGAACCATTGTCTTTCAGCGAATGGATTTACATGCCGGGTAATCCTCAGGAATGGAACCCAGGTACCGCTCCTGGTTTGAGAAGTGCGAACTTCGACGGTATTTATACCGGCTATGGCCGCTTGGACGGTGAATTCAAGTTCACCAAGGGGCACGAATGGAGTGATGGCGAATACAATTATGGCAGCTTCAATACTTATGGAGAAGGTTTCTCTGAAGGTGGCGGTGGCAATATCAAGTGGGGCGGCGAAGCCGGCTACTACAAGATTACCGCTGACGTTGCTAACGGTGCTCTGACAGCTGTCAAGACTTCCTGGGGGATCATCGGTCCGGCACAGGCTGGCGGTTGGAACGAGGATTCCGACATGAGCTACAATGCAAAGGAAGATTGCTGGGAAGCTACTTTGGATCTGAAGGCAGACGAATTCAAATTCCGTGCCAACGATGGTTGGGACATCAACTTCGGTGGTATGAGTTACGACGATTTGACCGAAGGTGGTAACAACATGAAGGTGGCTGAGGCTGGTAATTATACCGTTAGATTGTATATCAGTTGCAGCAACGGCAAGACCAACCGTTATTGCACTTTGACAAAGAATTGATATTCTTAGGTAAATAGATTGGGGATGTATCGGCTCCGTCTGCAGCAATGAACTCGGACGGAGCCGTTTGTTTTACGCTTTCCTCTCCTTCGGGAGGGATATAAAATAGATGCCGCCCACGGTGGAACTGGTGCGCCTCGTCACTTTGTCAGGTGCCCTTATCTGGACGGCTCAATGATTAGCATTATGAATTATCAGAAATTTTTCAGCGTATTCCTCGCTGCCTCCCTGGCTTGTGGCACCTTTGCCCAGGCACCGGCAGAAAGTGAGGACGTGGTGTTACAAGGTTTTTATTGGGACTCCCAGAATGTGACAGGCTGGAAGCAGTTGCGCAATTATAGTGAGGAGATGGCGCGGAGTTTCACCTGTGTCTGGTTGCCGCCTTCAGCACAGGCTGAAGGTTCCACCCAGGTCGGGGGAAATAACGTGGGCTACCATCCGCGACAGTGGAATAATCAGAATTCTTGTTGGGGAACGGTGGAGGATTTGAAATCGTTGATTTCTGTGTTCCATCAGCATCAGGTGAAAGTCATCGCCGACATCGTTGTCAACCATCGGGCGGGAGCTACCGATTGGGGTAACTTCACTCAGGATGACTTTGGCACCTATGGCTGTTTTCAACTGACAGCCGACCATATCTGCCGGACCGATGAGATGAATACCGACCCGGCTGCAGGAAAATGGAACGGGATGGCCAAAGGCAATACAGATACGGGAGAGAACTGGGGAGGTGCCCGCGACCTCGACCATACTTCCGCTTACGTGCAGCAGGACGTCAAAACTTATCTGGCTTGGCTGAAAGGCGAAATTGGTTACGACGGCTGGCGTTATGACTTTGTGAAGGGATTTGCTCCGAAATATATTGAGATGTACAATCTCGATTCCCGCCCTTATATTTCCGTTGGAGAATTCTGGGACGGTTCCTACGACAAGGTGGCAGCCTGGATAGAAGGTACCGGCCGACAGAGTATGGCGTTTGACTTCCCGATGAAATATGCGGCGCTGAACGAAGGACTGGCAAAAAGCAATTATGGCAAGATGTCCTGGATTGAAGACCAGCAGACCTGGCGTCCGGCGGGTATGATCCACCATCATAAATACAACCGTTACGCCATGACTTTTGTGGACAATCACGATACGTATCGCGATGGCAGCAAATTCAAAGGATATGTGGAACAGGCTTATGCCTTCATCCTTTCTTCCCCCGGTGTGCCTTGTGTGTTCTGGCCGCACTGGCGTAAATACCAGCAGGCCATCGACGGACAGATTGCGGCACGTAAGACTGCGGGCATCCATAGTCAGAGTGATGTGACGGTGACCGTGAAGGACCAGTATTACGAAAGTATCTCCGAAGGCAAGCATGGCAGTTTGATCTGCCGTATTGGTTTTGCAGCGCCTAAGGAGGCTCCGAAAGGTTACTTCCTGGCTTGCCATGGCAGCAACTGGTGGTATTATTTGTCCGAGAACCTGACGGGTATCGAGGAGGTCACTGCCGAGGCTCCGGAATGCCGGTTGCAAGGAAAACATCTTTCTGTTGTTTCTGCCACACCGCAGCTTGTACAGATTGTGACGGTGGAGGGAAAAATTCTCCATCAGTGCACGGATAAAAAGGTGGAATATGATTTGCCGCAGGGAGTGAATCTTGTAAAGGTGGGTCAGCATACCTATAAATATGTGATAGAATAATGGAAAAGCGTATGGAAGACGTACGATAACATTGGTTGGAATCTCTCCCGGAGGTATCTGCTGTCGTCTGTAGAAACCTTCTGGAGAGATTTGTGTATCGGAGTGGGCGGAAACATCAGTAGGATGGGAAAGAAAACAGCACTTTCCTCTTGTTTTTCTACGGACGTAAGAAGTTCATAAGACCTGTGGACTTTTGCCAATAGGTGGTGGAAAATATTCCATGGGCGGGGGACAAAATCTACAAACCATATAGTTTCTCCCTTCTCTTTCGTGCCATCGCTCGGGGGGTGCGGCAGAAAGTAATTGCGACCAATTAGATCCTTTTTCCGGCCGTTTCTTTCTCCTTTTTCTACAACTTCCTACTATATATAGTCGGAGTTGGCGGCTAATCCCATATTTTTATTAATTTTGCATAAAGCATATAAAGTGGCGTTAGAAACCTGCTTATCGACGAATTTATGATTGTGGCGGTTTCTTTTCCGGATGGTTGCATCCTTCATATTGTTCTGAATTTGGATTCGTAGCCGGGATTTAATATGTGGCAGATAATAAATGATAATTCAGTTTTGAACTAACAGAATTCATGGAAGATATAGAACAATCGGCAGTGCAAGACAAAACTGCATGGTATGTTATGAGAGTCACCTATCAGCGGGAAATGATGGCGAAGGAAGTGATGGATAAAATGAATATTATCAACTTTCTTCCTACTGTGACGGTGAAACGTCGCACTCCCCAGGGACGACTTGTAACATTGGTGCAGCCTGCTGTACACAATTATATATTTGTCAATGCGACAAGAGCGGTAGTGGACAGGTTAAAGCAATTTACCTTGCCCTATTTGCGTTATGTCATGACCATAAAGGACGGATTGAGAAAGATTCAGACCGTACCCGAATATCAAATGAAGAACTTTATAGCGGTAGCCGGCAATGACCAGGAACAGGCTGAATTCTTAGATATCAATTCCATTTGTTTTGAAAAGGGCGACAAGGTGCGTATCCTGGGCGGTCCTTTCGAAGGGGTGGAAGGAATCTATATGCGCACGAGCAAAACCAAAAGCAGACGCGTGGTGGTACAAGTGGCGGGACTCTTTGCCGTGGCAACAACGACTTTGCCGCTGGCAATGGTGGAAAAGATTGACTAAAGGGGGGAATAAAGGGAGTGGACGTCATTGCCTTTCCAGCAGATATTAGCACACTTGTATTTGCGTAAATTAATAACTGACTTATATAGAGAGAATGGACTGGCTGATAGAAATCAGGTCGTAGCGGGTGCCGTATCTTTTTCTCCTCTGTATTTCTTATCGTTATAAGTGTTTATTTGTCAGAAAGCTACCTTGATTCTTTCTGGCAAGATGACTCTTACCATGCACTTGGGGACGCACAGCCTATCGTATTAATACTGAGTAGGATTTGTGCGACCGCTATAGAACTGATTGGAAGTTATTTACGTCCCGATTGGTCTTTTGTGCTGTTTTTCTTTTCTATCGTTCAGTAAGTGTTTTTTGCCGGATAGGGTACTTTTCCCTTTCTTTGTTTTATTTTATTAAGGCTTTCCCCCTTCTTCCGTTTAGAAAAAAGTTTGAAAATTCTTGGCTATCCGCCCGTCAAAGAGTAACTTTGCACAACAAACCAGCAATACATACTTTTTTTATGGGAGGTTTTTTTGGTACAATTTCAAAAAGAAATTGCGTAGCCGATCTTTTTTACGGCACAGATTATAATTCACACTTAGGTACACGCCGAGGTGGTTTGGCGACATACAATCGTAAAGAGAGAAAGTTCACTCGCGCCATCCACAATCTTGAAAACTCTTATTTCCGTACGAAGTTTGAACCGGGATTGGACCGTTTCAACGATAGTGAATCGGGTATTGGTGTAATCAGTGACACGGATGCCCAACCTTTAGTTCTTAATTCGCATCTAGGCCGTTTCGCTATTGTGTCTGTTGCCAAAATTCAGAATATGAAAGAATTGGAGGATAAGTTGCTATCTCACAATATGCACTTTGCCGAACTTTCTTCTGGTCAGACCAATCAGACCGAATTGCTTGCTTTGCTGATTATTCAAGGTAAGAGTTTTGTAGAGGGTATTGAGAATGTATACAAGCATGTGAAGGGTTCTTGTTCCATGCTGCTGCTTACCGAAGACGGCATTATCGCCGCTCGCGACAAGTGGGGCCGTACTCCCATCGTCTTGGGTAAAAAAGAGGGGGCTTTCGCATTGACCAGCGAAACCACTGCTTTTTCTAATCTGGATTACGAAATCGAAAAATATATTGGACCGGGAGAAATCCTGAAGGTGACTGCCGAAGGATACGAACAGTTGCGCAAACCGGAAGAGCAGATGCAGATTTGTTCCTTCCTCTGGGTATACTATGGTTTCCCGACTTCTTCCTATGAGGGCATCAATGTGGAACAGGTTCGTTTCGAAAGCGGACGTCTCATGGGCGAAGAGGATAAGACGGATGTCGACTGTGTTTGTGGTATCCCTGAATCGGGTGTCGGCATGGCCTTGGGTTATGCTGCCGGTATAGGAAAACCTTACCACCGCGCAGTTTCCAAATATACGCCGACCTGGCCACGAAGCTTTACTCCTGCCAACCAGGAGATGCGTTCTTTGGTTGCCAAGATGAAACTGATACAGAACCATGCCATGCTCAACGGCAAACGTATGCTTTTCTGTGATGACTCCATCGTTCGTGGTACACAGTTGAAGGATAACACCCAGGTGCTCTACGACCAGGGGGCGAAGGAAGTCCACATGCGTATTGCTTGCCCTCCATTGATTTACAGCTGTCCTTTCCTTGGCTTCACTTCCCAGAAGAGTGCGATGGAGTTGATGACACGCCGTATCATCAAGGAATTGGAAGGTGACGAGAATGCAAAATTGAAAGAATATGCGACCACCGATTCACCGGAATATACCCGTATGGTGGAAATCATGCGCGAACGCTTCGGTCTGACCAGTTTGAAGTTCAACAAACTGGAAACCTTGGTCAAGGCCATCGGTTTGCCGAAGTGCAAACTCTGTACTCACTGTTTCGACGGCTCCGGCTGTTGTGGTTGCGGTGAGAAATGGGGAGAAGAATAATTTATATTTTTTATATCCTACAAAAGGAGAGGGGCGTAGTGCTCTTCTCCTTTTTTCGTCTCTCCTCCTTTTCCTCTTCGTCTTTCGTCTTTCGTCCTTTGTCTCTTCGTCTTTTGTCTTTCGTCTTTCGTCTTTTGTCTCAGTCTTTCCCTCTCCTTATTACTTGGGTTGAGGATAAGCCGTGAACGTCAGATCAGCACTAGCAGCATGAAAGACGACGCCCTTGGAGACTTGTAGAGCAATGAATCATAGCATTATTTAGGTATTTCATGAGTTTTTTTCAGCTTTTTCAGCAACTTAGTAATGGTGAAATAATAAGTTCGGCAATTTTTTGTTCGAATCTTGCGTC
>SAMEA104404103__coassemble_1242_pt1 | contig 16079 bp, 14 predicted proteins | sample SAMEA104404103__metabat2_high_PE_061 | metagenome-assembled genome bin SAMEA104404103 (sample SAMEA104404103) | Balaenoptera acutorostrata | reverse complement strand
AGACGCAAGATTCGAACAAAAAATTGCCGAACTTATTATTTCACCATTACTAAGATTCTAAATTTCAACGAACATACAAAATTTCACCCACCCTATCCCACAGGCGAACCGACATAGTTCAGAACATTGTAATAAATAAAAAGCAAGAGGTAGAAAAAACTGACACGAAAAGCCAAAATCAATAATAAATTATTATTTTTGTCATAGAGATTATGAAGACCTTAACACACAACAATCATGAAGAACTATTTCAAATATACAATCGGTGCTGCCATATTCCTGTTAGCATGGAGTTCTTGTTCACATTCCGGGATTGGAAAATTGGTAGGCAACAATCGCGATGATCACGGTTGTCTGTCCTCCGCGGGTTATCAATGGAGTTATGCTCTCAACGACTGTATCAGAGTTTGGGAAGCAGGTGAACGATTTGACTCTGATCAAAACTCAATATTCCTGGTTTTCAGTCCAGATTCCACATTTGCAGAAATATTTGCAAATAAAAATAAGAGAATTCTATGTAAAAGAAAAAAAGACACCCAAGTATGGCTACCCCCAAAGGGTAACGAAAAGGTATCTATAGCCAATCATGTAATTACTGTTTACGTCAATAATTTCAATTACACAAAAAGTTCAAAAGAATAAAATGAAAAGGGAGGATTCGAGCACATTGCTCATCCTCCCTTTCTCTTTATTTCCATTCTTTATAAGGAAAAGTCCTTAAACTTGAATTATAATATTTACGTTCACCTGTAACCTCTTCTCCTAGGAAATCGGGATGCTGATAATCTTCATTTTCCTCCCTCAATTCCACTTCAGCCACAACTAAGCCTTCGTTATCTCCAAAGAATTCATCAACTTCAAAAGTATGGGTTCCTGCAGGCACGAGCCAACGGACCTTATCAATGATTCCCGGTTCACAAAGTTTGAGTAAAGCCATGGCCTCATCATGCGTGATTTCTTTTTCAAACTCATAACGAGAAAGACCCCCATTAAAGGAAGGTCCTTTGATGGTCAAAAAACCACGCTCATCACGCAACCGCACCCTTACCGTTCTTCCCTTCTCACTACATATATAACCTTGTACAATATGACTATGGGAAGAAGAGAGAGATTTATAATCCCCACGGACTAAGAATTTGCGTTCTATTTCAAGTGCCATTCCTTATATTATAATAACGTATAAGCTAAAATAACCAGTGCAGCCAATAACACCAAGACAAGAGCAATACCATTTACCACCTTACGTGCCTGGCGTTCTTGTTTCTCTGCACGCGCCTTCAATTTTGCTTTATGTTTCTGATTCATATTCTTATGATTTTATAGTTAAATAATTCAATCGAAAATTTTCTAAACAGACGGGCAAACGCTCGAGAGTAAATGGAGAGAACAAACAGAAGAAAACGAATAGGTATATCTATCAGGCCTCAGCATCTTGCTCAGAGAATTCCATCAAATAAGCTTTAATGAAACCATCAATTTTACCATCCATCACCCCACCGACATCACTTGTCTGGAATCCGGTACGATGGTCTTTGACACGTCTGTCATCGAATACATAGCTACGTATTTGGCTACCCCATTCAATTTTTTTCTTTCCAGCTTCAATCTTAGCCTGAGCCGCTTTACGTTTTTGCAATTCACGATCGTACAACTGGGAACGTAACAAACGCATCGCATTCTCACGATTCTCAAGCTGTTTACGGCTCTCCGTATTTTCAATCAGGATTTCTTCTTCCTCACCTGTGTCAGGATCCTTATACTGATAACGCAAACGCACACCTGTTTCCACTTTGTTGACATTCTGTCCACCGGCTCCACCGGAACGGAAAAGGTCCCAGCTTATTTTGGAAGGATCCACATACACCTCAATGGTATCATCTACAAGAGGAGTCACGAACACCGAAGCAAAACTCGTCATTCGTTTACCCTGGGCATTGTAGGGAGAAACACGTACCAAACGATGAACGCCATTCTCACTCTTCATGTATCCATAGGCATAATCACCTTCAATCTCCATAGTTACGGTCTTAATACCAGCCTCGTCACCATCCTGAAGATTAGAAATGGTAGCTTTATAACCATTAGCTTCCGCATAACGCAGGTACATACGCATCAACATGGAAGCCCAATCCTGACTTTCGGTACCACCTGCTCCTGAATTGATTTTCAACACACAGCCCAGTGAATCTTCTTCCTGACGCAACATGTTTTTAAGTTCCAATTCCTCAATAGCTTCAATGGTTTTGCCATAAGCATCATCAACCTCTTCTTCGGTTACCATCTCATCCTTATAGAAATCGAAAGCTAGTTCCAACTCGTCAACCAAAAGTTTTACACCCTTGTAACCTTCAATCCACTTTTCCAAGGTTTTCACCTTTTTCATCTGTTCTTCCGCTTTCTTCGCATCGTCCCAGAATCCCGGAGCCTGCGTGCGCAATTGCTCCTCCTCTAACTGGATTACCTTAGAATCAATATCCAAATAACGATTCAGAGCCTCTACTCTATCCTTTGCGGCTTTCAGTTGTTCGCTTGTAATCATTGATGATTGTTATCTATATATTCTTTTATCCAAATAATCATTATTGTGCCTTTTTGGCATGTTCGGCCTCAGCCTCACGATACATTTCGTCAATGGCCTCTGCATAGTGGTCATACACGACACGGCGTCTTACCTTCAAAGTATTGGTCAGTTCCCCATTTTCCATAGAGAAAGGTTCCGGCAACAGAATAAAACTCTTCACCATTTCATAATGTGCCAAATCCTTCTGAAGTTGGTCAACATGTGTCTTCATTAATCGAATGGCTTCTGGACACCTACAGAGTTCTGCCCGGTTGTTATATTTCCACCCCTCTTCCTGCGCAACTTTCTCTAAGACGCTATATACAGGAACTATCAAAGCGGAAACGAACTTACGTTTGTCAGCAATGACAACAACCTGCTCTATAAAACGGTCGAGAACCAACTTACCTTCAATCATCTGAGGAGCAATGTATTTACCATTGGAAGTCTTAAACAAATCCTTGATACGTTCCTTTAAGAACAATTCCCCATCCTTAAGATAACCGGCATCCCCTGTATGGAACCAGCCATCTTCATCGATAGCCTCACGAGTTTCCTTTTCCTTATTATAATATCTAGGCAGAATGGTCTTTCCTCGAAGTAAGATTTCATCATTCTCGCCAATTTTAAGTTCCAGGCCATCAATAACTCTACCTACAGACCCCATGGTGATTTTCATGTCCAATCGGTCACAGGACACCGTGGCAGTTGATTCTGTCAATCCATATCCAACCACCATATTCAAACCTGCCGCATGCACAAAGCGCTCCACCTCTGGAGAAACGGCAGCTCCCGCAGTCGGGAAGAAATGGGCACGTTCCAAACCAAGTTTCTTTCGCAATACCCGGATGATTGTTCTATCGTAAAGCTGGAATTTGAGACGCAAGCCCAAAGGTGCTTTTTTCTGTTGGGAGGTATAATCCGTCCAGAGTCGACCACCAACCTCCAACGCACTTTTTATCAAGTGACGCTGAACGACGGGTCCTTTTTCCATCTGTTCCAATACAGCCTGATATACCTTTTCCCAAAAACGAGGGACACTGCACATGGCAGTAGGATGTACCTCCTGCATGGAACGTTGAACGTCTTGAGGACGCAGATTCACAGCCAGGCGACCACCTTCTGTCAGGACGAAGTAAGACCAAGCACGTTCGAATACATGTGTAAAAGGCAAAAAATTTAATGCGATATCGTCTTCAGTCAGAGGCACAGACTCATCATTACGCAAAAAGCCTTCACGATACATGCCATAGGTAAGGACGACTCCCTTGCTATTACCGGTTGTACCACTAGTATATAATATGTTGGCTATATCATCGAAGCTCGCTTCAGACAATCTTTTAGAAACTTCTTCACTGTGATTTTGTTTAGAAGCCAAGTCTAAAAATTCATCAAAGTAAATGGAAATTCTATCTTTAGGATTTTTCTTTACTGCGCGGTCGAATATAATGATATTTTCTAACGTTGGACATTGTTCAACAACGCCAAATGTTGTATCATATTGTTCTTGTTCTCCCACCATCACTGTGCGTACCTGAGCATCATTCACCATATAAGCCACTTGGGAAATACTACTTGTCGCATAGAAAGGTATTGTCACTGCACGGATACCATAAGCGCCAAAATCGGTATACAAACATTCTGGTTTATTTTGGGAGAACACACCAATGTTTTCCTGCACCTTTACTCCCAGCTCTAAAAAAGAACAGGAGACTTTAGATACCGTAGACGCAAATTCGCGCCAAGTAATAGAATTCCAGCAGTTACGATCGTAGTCGCGATATTTAATTACTTCACGATCTTTATACTTCTCCGCTTGTTCTAATACTAACTTGGATAAATGACAATGGTTCAACATAATTGTAACTTTAGCTTTATACTGACAAAGATAGCAGTTTTATTAATAGTAACCACTAAAACCGCTAATTTATTTTAAAATAGCACGTGCTATAAAATAAACTATCCTGTGCGTACTCAAAAAGAAATAGGTCTATTTATCCGTTGGACAAGGGCCGATACATCAAGGATTCTGTCAGCCATTTTCAAGCACCATTTATAATCTGTCTGTTGTAAAGAGGCGACAAATACTCGAAGCTTAATATATCAGATGTATTTATGAGATTTAAAGGACCGGATGAAAGTATGTAACAGTGGTCTGCAAGAAGATCAAGCCTATGTACTAAGGTATAAATAAAACTATCAACTATCTCTGAGTAATTTTTCACTTATATCCTTTATTCAGTTGCAGGTTCAAGGACGACTGCACGAAGAATACGAATATCGTCATAAGGACGGTCGTTCTCATCGGTCACAGCCATCTGAATTTGGTAAACCACATCATCTAATCCTTCCACCACTTCCCCGAAAACGGTATAAGCACCGTCAAGGTGTGGAGCACCGCCATGAAGCATATACTGTTCTTCCATCTCTTCAGAAATAGTGCACTTTCCATCAGTGGCTTTCTCTACCGCATACCGGGCACGTCCGATGTTCTTTTGAGTACCCATTTTACCCCACACGATATAAAATTGCGAACCACTACTTCTGCGTTCCGGATTGGCCTCATCCGATTCTCTGGCAGCTGCTACCGCCCCACGTAAATGATAGTATTTTGGGAAACGTATTTCTGCAGGCAAATCATAGCCAGGACCACCCTCACCCAAATACTGACCAGGTTTCGCATGACGGGAATCCGGGTCTCCACCTTGAATCATAAAGTCCTCTATGACACGATGGAACAGAAGACTATCATAGAAACCTGCACGGGCTAGTTTAACAAAATTATCACGATGCAAGGGAGTCTCATCATACAACGCAATAGTAATGTTTCCAGCTGTAGTCTCCAGGCGTACACGCTGGCGGTTATCTTCTTGAGAAAACAAGCAGACAGGTAAAAAAGCCAATAAAGCAACAAATAACGATTTCATATACAATTCCTTTGATTTCTGCAAAAATACTCATATATAATCATAAAAAGCGGCCTTTTAGAGAAAAAGCAAGACTTACCACATATATCTAAGAAATAGACAGAAGAAATGCCGGCTATGGAGATAGTTCATCACTCTCAAAGTTAAACTAATAAAGACACGAAAAATCCGACTTTCAAATGTGCTACTGTCGGAGAGTTGAATTCATGGAAACGAAAGTATAAAAAACAAAGGACATTCTATAAAAAGAACATCCTCTGTTTCTAAATTTCTATTAGTTAGCCAAGCACTTACACCAATCCTTTACTATTTGTAAATTCAGAATTTTCATCTTCCTGTTCCTCCTCGTCGATAGAATCATCCTTCTTACCTTCAAAGATTTTTGACTGGTCCTCCTCTTTATTTTTCCTTGCGTATCGACTGACACTAAGAATCATGCCTATATAAACACAAGTAATTAAAGTAGAAGAACCACCACGACTAATCAAAGGTAATGGTTGCCCTGTTACAGGAAACAAGCCGACAGCGACCATCATATTGATACAAGCTTGAAAGACAAGCAAAATCGCCAGGCCCATCGTAAGGAAAGCCGGAAAATTCCGCTCACACCTACTAGCAATACGCCCTGCACGAAAGAGAAGCACGATATAAAGAAAGGCGACAAACCCACCACCGAAAATACCCATTTCTTCGATGATAATGGCATAAATAAAATCAGAGAATGCCTGACTGAGAAAATCACGTTCTTCAGAGTTCCCCGGCATCTTACCAATAATATTACTTGTGGCAATAGCAATATAAGCGTGCCCTACCTGAGCATTATTCTTCATATCGAAGGTTTTCCCTTTATCCTTCTCTTCTTTCTGCTTATTAGCCTCATCAAACTTGGCAGTCTTAGCTTCATCGTTGTCTTCCAAACGGTTCTTTCCTGTGATGAAACTTTCGATACGCGCCTCCCACGTATCGAAACGGTGAAAGACATTATCGTAAAGGAATCCCTCTTTCGGAATGGAAACAGCAATTAAGATAAAAAACGTTAGACCAGCAATCATTACTCCGAAAAGGCCCAACAATTGTTTCATGGGAACTCGACCGATAAACATCATCATGCAAACCACGGCAAAAAGAATGGCCGTAGTAGAGAGATTTTCAGTCACAATCAGGGCACAAATGGGTACAGTAGCCAGCAGAATATATTTCATCGCTTTTTTATCTGCGCCATTCTCTCCGTGCAAGGCTCCCAAGATGAGGGCCACACTAGTAATCACCACGCCTTTTGCCAATTCTGAAGGCTGAAATTGAAAGCCAAAGAACGAGAGCCAACGCGTACCTCCATTTTCCTTGACACCAAAGACCAAAGTAAAAAGTAAAACGAAGACTATTATCGGCCATCCCAAAATCGGGACCAATTTAAAGAACCTGCATGGAATATTATGGACCAAAACCACAACTACCGTTCCCAATCCCAGGAAAACCGCCTGTTTGAAGAGTGGGGCCATAAAATCACCCGACTTATAAGACAAGGTACTCGCAGCGCTATATACCTCCACCAAGGATATCATGCATAGGAAAAAGAAGACTATCCATATAACACGGTCACCTTGAAATAATTTATTTGTATTCAAAGACATCTCAATCGACAGGATTAGGCATGTAACACATAAAAAGAATCAAAATATCCCAATAACGAACAAAGGACAGAATGCTATGCTTTCAAACGAGCACGAACTAATGCCTTGAACTGCTCACCACGGTCCTCCATATTTTTAAACAAGTCGAAACTTGCACAACAAGGACTCAGCAAAACAGTATCGCCTTTCTCAGCGAAACGGGCACAGGCTTCAACACAGTCCGCCATGTTGTGGGTAGAAGCAACCGGCAATCCCAAGGCATCGAAAGCATTGTGCAATTTGCTATTGTCTGCACCTAAATAAACCAAGGCACGACATTTCTGACGGACAAGTGACAAAAGCTGATGATAATCGTTTCCCTTATCCTTACCACCCACGATCAGAACTACCGGAGTGGTCATACTATCCATTGCACAGAAACAAGCATCGACATTCGTAGCTTTTGAATCATTCACATAGTGCACTCCATCTATATCACAAACTTTTTCCAAACGATGTTCGACACCAGGGAAGTCCGCTAAACCTTCACGTACAATGTCCTCTGGGACACCTGCCGCCAAGGCTGCCATTGCACCAGCCATGGCATTGCGGTAATTGTGTTTGCCAGTAATACCTATTTCATCTACACGCATGGAGAATTCGACAGGTTTAAAGAGCTTCATGACGCCATTGTCCACATAGCCCTGCACCTCGCTTTTAGGAGAATCGGCAAAAGCACAAACTTTGGAATCCACGGTATACTTCAACAATTCCTTGTCAATATATTCATCCTGATTCCAATAGATAAAGGTGTCTTCAGCCTGCTGGTTGTGTATAATCCGCATTTTGGAATCTACATAATTCTGCATACAGAAATTATAACGATCCAAATGGTCTGGCGTAATATTCATCAAGACTGCGACGTTCGCACGAAAATCGTACATGCCATCCAATTGAAAAGAAGACAACTCAATGACATAATAATCGAAATTTTGCGTGGCAACCTGAAAAGCCAGACTTTGTCCAATATTACCTGCCAATCCGACATTGAAACCAGCCTTCTTCAATATGTGGTAAATCAGAGAGGTTGTTGTAGTCTTTCCATTACTTCCCGTGATGCATATCATCTTAGCCTCGGTATAACGAGCTGCAAATTCAATTTCACTGATGACAGGCACTCCTTTGGAACGCAGACGGGCAATCATAGGGGCTGTCTCCGGAATACCCGGACTTTTGATTACCTCATCAGCATTCAGAATCAAATCAGCGGTATGCTGGCCTTCTTCCCAAGGTAAACCATACCGATCCATTTCTGCCTTATATTTGTCTTTGATCTGTCCGAAATCAGAAACAAAGACATCATAACCTTTTTGCTGCGCCAAGACAGCAGCGCCTACTCCGCTCTCTGCGGCACCTAAAATGACAATACGTTTCATTTTCTGTGATTTTAATTTGCCGGCGGACCCAACCGCCATTCTCTGCTTATCTAATTTTCAATGTTATAATTGTGGCTGCTGCCAAAAGAATGGTAACAATCCAAAAACGAACGGTAATCTTCGCTTCGTGCCAAGATCCTTGAGGCCAATTTCCTAAAAGATATTTGGTATCGGGTACCAATTGTTCAGGAAGTGTACGGAAAGTGTCATGAATCGGCGTACGCTTGAAGATACGGCGTTTTTGTCCTTTTCTCTTCCAAAACTTGAAATATTCCACCTGCAAGATAACACTCAGACTTTCCAACAAAAAGACACCGCAAAGTATTGGTATCAACAATTCTTTGTGAATAATAATGGCCAGGACAGCTATGATACCGCCAATAGTGAGCGAGCCTGTATCACCCATAAATATTTGTGCCGGATAAGCATTATACCAAAGAAAGCCTATAAGAGCACCCACCATCGCACTTATAAAAATAACCAACTCCTCTGACTGCGGTATGTACATGATGTTCAGGTAGCTGGCATATTCAATATGACTCGACACATACGCCAACACCCCGAGCGCGACACAGATAATCGCAGAATTACCCGCCGCCATGCCATCCATGCCATCATTCAGATTAGCACCGTTGGATACCGAAGTGATTACCAAGATAGTAACTAAAACAAAAAGAATCCAACCTGCAGTTTCTTTGTAATCACCAAAGAAAGAAACAAGTTCGGTATAATCCAGATTATTATTCTTTACAAAAGGAATGGTTGTTTTTGTGGATTTCTCTGCTTCACTTTTATGAACGACCTCGGTAGCAAAACCAGAACGCTGCACCTCCACATTCTCGCGCACTACAGCATCCGGACTGAAATACAACGTAAGACCTACTATCAATCCCAAACCAACCTGACCGATGATTTTAAATCGACCAGCCAGGCCTTCTTTATTTTTCTTAATAACTTTGATGTAATCGTCCAGGAAACCAATAGCACCCAACCACAAAGTAGAAAAAATCATCAACAACATATAAATGTTGCGCAAACGTCCTAACAATAAGCAAGGCACCAAAATGGCAACGATGATGATGACACCTCCCATAGACGGCACATTGATTTTCTTTACACCAAAAGGATCAATGGAAGCGTCACGCTGGGTTTCAGAAATATTGCGACGCTTCATCCATTTAATGAAACGCTCGCCAAACCATGCAGAAATCAATAGAGCCAACATCAATGCCAATAAGGAACGGAACGAGATATAACTCCACATACCAGAACCTGGGACACCAAACTGCTCTAAAAATCTAAAGAGATAATATAACATAATAATGATTGTTTTCCAATACCAATGGATGACAGAGAGAGTATGGAAATGGAATGAATCACTGCCAATCCGATAGACTCTCTATCCCATTTTCCTAATTCAAATGAAAGGCGGCACGAATTTCTTCGTGATCGTCAAAATGATGTTTGACACCCTGTACATCCTGATAAGGTTCATGTCCCTTACCTGCTACCAGAATGACATCTCCCGGTTGGGCCATCATTGTAGCAGCTTTGATAGCTTCTCTTCTATCTACGATACTCAGAACCTTTTGATTCTGCTGCTCATCCAAGCCAGCAAGCATGTCATCGATGATAGCCTGAGGTTCTTCAAAGCGCGGATTGTCACTCGTAATAATAACTCGGTCACTCAAATTAGCAGCTGCTTGTGCCATTAAGGGGCGTTTGCCTTTGTCACGATTCCCCCCAGCTCCACAAACGGTCAAGATATGTCCATTGTCATGTAAGATTTCACGAATGGAATTCAATACATTTTCCAAAGCATCGGGTGTATGAGCATAATCAATAACTGCACTAAATCCCTTAGGAGAACGAATGGTTTCAAAACGTCCGTTCACAGGATGCAAGGAGGATAAAACGCTAAGTACTTCCATCGGTTCATGTCCAAGCATGACAGCCGCACCATACACAGCCAAAAGGTTGGAAACATTAAAGCGTCCGACAAAGCGTACACTGACTTCACGTCTATCTATATCCAACAGCATACCTTCTATAGACTCCTCGACAATACGTCCTTTAAAGTCAGCAGCTGTACGTGTAGAATAGGTGCGTATCTGAGCCTTTGTGTTCTGCACCATGATATTTCCATTCTTATCATCTGCATTGGTAATAGCAAAAGCATCTTTGGATAAACCGTCGAAGAAGGCTTTCTTGGCATCACGATAGTTGTCGAATGTCTTGTGATAATCCAAATGGTCGCGCGTCAGGTTGGTAAAAATTCCTCCGACGAAATTCAAGCCACCTATACGTTTTTGATGAATAGCATGCGAGCTACACTCCATAAAGGCATATTCACAACCTTCATCAGCCATACGACCAAGTAACTGATTTAAGACAATAGGGTCGGGCGTTGTGTGTTCTGTCGGAATTGCCTCACCGTCAATATAATTGCAAACAGTGGAACATAAACCGCACTTATAACCAAACCCTCTGAACAAATGATACAGCAAGGTCGCTATCGTCGTTTTACCATTGGTACCTGTCACGCCCACCAATTTAAGACGGGAAGTAGGATCCCCATAAAATTGAGTAGCCACCTTACCGGCCGCATCTTCGGTATCTTGTACACGGACATAAGTCACCCCAGCAGGCACCTCGTCAGGAATAGGGTTGCATACCAAAACTGCAACAGCACCTAATGCCAAAGCCTTGGATATATAAGCATGTCCATCGGTCTGCGTACCCTTGACGGCGATAAACAAGTCACCAGTTTTCACCTTACGAGAATCTATATTCACCCCAGTAATTTCTACATTTACGTCACCTTTGATTTCTACTGGGACGGTTTTCTTTAAAACGTCTGACAATTTCATAACTACTGCCAATATTTATTGTTTCTAAATTCAATCAACCTTTATGTTTTTTCGACTTATCCCCTTGAGGAACAGTCTTCAATCCTTTCTTTGTATCGGATGCTGATTTTTTCTTATCTGCATTTTCGTTTGTCTTGGACTTTTCCTTATTTTCTTCATTCTCCTCCTGTACTACCGGTTTAGGATGGTAAACCGTTTTTTTCTTTTTAGAAGAACGATCATCCAAAGTCAGTGTGATGGTTTCACCCGGCTTGAAATGGGTACCATAGCTTAAACTCTGACCTACTACGGATCCGACACCGTGAGAACGGACGTTCAGCCCCATATTTTCCAATAAGTAAACAGCATCTCGTAACCCATAACCGATAACATTTGGAACCGTTTTTTCCGGCAGCTGGGTTTTGACGAATGACAAAGAATTTTCATCATCGATATGTCCCCACATTGGCATATTATTCCCTGTGAAGGTCATGTCCGAATGATAAGAAATGTTCAAGCTATCCAAGACCCGGGCCGCTGGTGCCATATTACCGGCAAGCAGCACCGGAGAAGTGCATTGCGTAGTATCACGGGCAGAACGATAGTTGCCTTCATTGTGCTTGGCCATCACTTGTTCAGCCACACGCTTGAATACCAAACCGCACATCCATCCATAGGCAGGCGCTCCTTTCTGTATGTTGACAATACAACTATAACGCGGATTGTCTGAAGGGAAGAACCCCACAAATGAAATAGAATATTTACGTGTATTACCCTGTGCGGTCCAAATTTGTGCCGTTCCCGTTTTACCTGAAATCGGGAAATATTTAGAGCCAGCTTTCTTACCAGTACCCATCTGCACTACGGCTCGCAGACACTCCTGAATATTTTTAACAGCCTCAGGTTTTGCCATTTGTTCACGCAGCACTTCAACAGGAAACTCATGAACTATTTTTCCATCCTTCTGTATTGCCTTCACAAAACGAGGACAGAGCAATTTGCCATTGTTTGCTATTCCATTATAAAAATTAAGAATATTGATAGGAGCCATCTGCGATACGTATCCAATGCTCATCCATGGCAAATCGGTACGTGACCAGTATCGTTTCGTATCCTTTGGGCTACAGAAATGAGGTGGTACATAATCTTCGAGCGGTATCTTTAAATTCTCCCCCGCTCCAATACGATATAATCCGTCCACAAATTTCTGCGGGTCTGTATTGTATGCCTGGTCTATCATACGAGAGGTTCCGACATTAGAAGATTTCTGGATTATGAACTTGGCATTGTGCAAGCCCACATCTCCACCACTTCGATAGTTGGCGTCTTTCATTGTACGGTTACCAAAACGCCAGATACCGCCATTTATTTCGACTTGGTCATTCATTGTAACCTTACCATCATCCATTGCAACCAGGAACGACATCGGTTTGAAAACCGAACCTGGTTCATAAAACGTACTGATGGCACGGGCATCCAGTTCTTCATATCCTCCCTGCCCATTACTTTCCATACCGACAATAGCCTTTACGTCACCAGTTGCGACATCCATGAGAATACAGGAGCCAGATTCAGCTTTCAAATCTGTCAAGCCATCATGAATGGCCGACTCCACAACATCCTGCATGTCGATATCGAGGGTAGTAACCAAATCGGAACCATCAATTGCAGGCTGGTCAATTACTTTAATCCATGAATTCAATACTTTTTCACGATGATAATAGCCCGGTTTTCCTGCAAGAAGGGTGTCGAAACTTTTTTCCAACCCATAACGCGCCGTATCAACAAAAGTACCAATAGTACGATTTGCTATTTTTCCGTAAGGATTCTTACGCATCTTGACCGGAGTCACATTCAAAGAGGAACGAAGATTGTATAATGGCAACTTTTTGATTTCCATCAACTCCAGATAGGTCAGCTGATGGTTTCTTCTTTCTGTCGGGCCCAACTTCAGAGAAGTAACAGTAGGGGGATACACCGCCCAACAACGACTTTTTTTCTCACGTCCCTTCAACAAGTGCTCCTTATATTTTTTAACATCAATATCAGGAAACAAGTTATGCATTCCCGTAGCTATACTATCAATATTGTTATAGAAGACAGTATCCCTACGTTTTTGGTCCTTTGCCCGCATGACGGAGTCCTTCTCAGAAGACATAAAATCAATATTGAGTACATATTCTGAAAGAGAAGTCGCCAGAATACGTCCATCACAAGCCAATATATCTCCACGTTTAGGTTGGAGAACCAAGCTATCACGTGTCAGTTTTTCTTTCTGGGCAATCCAGAATTCGCGCTGCACGGTCATGATATAAATGGAACGTCCCACAACACTGAGCGCGACAAAAACCATAATCATGGTCACCAGCGAATAGCGGGGCATAATTTTTTTACTTAGAAAATTCATAATCAGTCAGTCTGCAAGTAATAAAAAGGAACTTTACTGGATTTTAAAGTCGTATCGGAAAGGTTTTCAACAATTCGTCCACGACGAGTATAGTCCGTCAGATTACTAGTCGCTACAACAGCACGCAACCGGCGGTCCTCCAATCGGAGGGTCAATTTTTTATTTTCAATAATTTCTTGCTGATAAGCATAACGATTGGTCACATACAGAATAGCCAGGACAACCAAGAACAAAAGAAATCGAACTTGACGTCTGAACCACTGTCCGGCGAGGACATCACCACCGATAATAGTCCGTAGATTTACGGTGACTGTTTTATCATCATTCAAGTCGGTCAGCTGTTTGAAAGCCTTATGGGCTTTTTCGTCCGAATCATCTTTGTTACGAGACTTTTTCTTGCCAAACAAGTTCTTCACGACAAATTTCTTTTTAGTCTCCTTTTCAGTTTTCTCTTCTGCTTCTACACTTTCGTCTGTTTTTTCAGAATTGCCTTGGACACGGTTCAAAAGTTCTTTCAAGCCATCGTCCATCTTGTTTTCTTCATCACACATATCGTCGTTCTATTTTTTCAAATCAGGTAATTTTTCAGCAATTCTCAACTTGGCACTACGGCTACGCGGATTACGCTCTTGCTCCTCCGTATCAGGAATAATCACTTTATTATTGACCAATCGCAAGGGAGAAAGACGGTTACCAAAGAAATCCTGTTCTACTTTCCCCTCAATATTCCCCGACCGCATAAAATTCTTCACCATACGGTCTTCCAGAGAATGATAAGTCAGTACAACCAGACGCCCACCCGGACGTAAAGCAGCAATAGCCGAAGTCAACATTTCCTCCAAAGCTTCCATTTCGTGGTTCACCTCAATACGTAAAGCCTGGAAGACTTTAGCCATGTCTTTCTTCTCGCGTTCGCGCCCCAGCAAAGGACGTACCACATCTACAAGATGCTGCACCGTTTCCAAAGTTTGTGTCGCACGCGCTTTCACGATGGCTGCTGCCAGTTTTTTACCATTTTTCATCTCACCATAAAGATAGAATAACTTAGCCAGTTTTTCTTCATCATAACGATTGACAACATCCGCTGCCGTCATTCCGCCACGTCCATTCATACGCATATCCAAGTGTGCGTCAAAACGGAAAGAGAAACCACGTTCCTCATCATCGAAATGATGACTGGAAACTCCCAGGTCAGCCAGAAGGCCATCAATACCCTCCTCGCCATAATAGCGTAACCAATTACGCAAATAGCGGAAATTACTGCGCACAAAGGTAAACCGTTCGTCGGCGTCAGGAATATTGCGTTCGGCGTCCGCATCCTGATCAAAGCTATACAGATGAGCAGAAGCATCCAAGCGTGAAAGTATTTCACGACTATGGCCTCCGCCTCCAAAAGTAACATCTACATAGACGCCCCCAGGACGAATATTGAGTCCGTCTACACTCTCACCGAGAAGTACAGGCACATGATAAGTTGAAGCGGTCGTCATATTTCTTTCTTTAAAGGATTTAAATTATTAATCATTATCGGCCGCCATTATATTTTCCAAGGCTGCACCAAATTCTTCATTGGAGAGGAAAGGTTCCTCCACGTTCGATTTACTCCATATTTCTATGCGGTCGTCCATCCCGACAAACACCAGTGCTTTGTCTATGCCCGCTATCTTCTGCATCCGTTTCGACAAAATGAAACGTCCAGAGGCATCCAAGCTCACACTTTCAGCTTCAGCAAGAAACTGACGCAAAACCATGGCCTCTTTAGGATTCCAGACATTCAACCGCTGGCGTAAGGTTTCTACCGTCCTTTCCCAAACAAGCTGAGGATAGACTACGAGACAAGGCTGATAAACGTCTTTGCGCAACACAAATTCGCCACAACCTTCTGACATAGTCTTGCGGAAAGTTGCAGGGAAGAAAACGCGCCCCTTGGCATCCAATTTTGCTTCTAACGTACCAGTAAATCTCATAGATATGAAATAGTATACAAAATTATGGATTTTTACCCACAATTCCCCACTCTTCCACACCTTTTTTTATACCTTAAAGTATAAAAGAGTACAAAAAGCATATATCAAACTGATTTACTGCTATTTAGCAAATTGTTAAAAGGTTATCTGATTCAAGACTTTTAAACGGAATTACTAGCTCGTTTTAAAACAAAAAAAACGGATAAAAGAGTTATTTTGGAAAGCGTGATAATTGACCAAAACAACAGCAAAATCCGCCTTGTCACAACACGAAATCAGAGAGAAAAAAGTAATGGAAACATTTTGTCAGAAAAGCAATAAGT
>SAMEA104404103__coassemble_1140_pt1 | contig 16951 bp, 13 predicted proteins | sample SAMEA104404103__metabat2_high_PE_061 | metagenome-assembled genome bin SAMEA104404103 (sample SAMEA104404103) | Balaenoptera acutorostrata | reverse complement strand
TCAGACGCAAGATTCGAACAAAAAAATGCCGAACTTATTATTTCACCATTACTTAGTCTTAAAAAATATAGGATATGAAACCTTTGAAATTCCGTGAACTTTTGATGGAGACCATCTGGGGTGGTCAGGACATTGTAGCCATTAAGGGTAAAAAGGACCAGAAACACCATATCGGTGAAAGCTGGGAAATTTCTGGTGTGCCAGGAAAGGAAACTCCAGTAGTGGGCGGTGAATGCGACGGCATGATTTTACCGGAACTGATAGAACGTTACGGAGCGGACCTGGTAGGTGCCGGCAACCTCAAGCGTTATGGAAATACCTTCCCATTGCTGATCAAATTTATTTCTGCTGCCAATCCGTTGAGCATCCAGGTGCATCCCGACGATGCCATGGCTCACCGCATGGGACATCCTTATGGCAAGACCGAGATGTGGTACATCGTCAAGACCGATCCCGACGCCTCTCTCTATTCGGGCTTCAACCACGATTTCTCTGCCGATGCCTACACCCACTGTCTGGAAGACGGCACGCTGACCGACCATCTGGCTCGGCACGACACCCATCCGGGCGACTGCTTCTTCATTCCGGCAGGCCGCATCCATAGTATCGGTGCCGGCAATTTCCTCGTAGAAATCCAGCAGAGCAGCAACGATACTTTCCGCGTTTACGATTTCGACCGTATGGACGATCTTGGCAATAAGCGCGAACTTCACGTGCTCCAGGCTCGTGAGGCTTTGAACTATAAAGCTGAAAAAGAATACCGCACTCATTACGAAGCCAAGAAGGACGAAGTGGTACAGCTCGTTGACTGTCCTGAATTCACCACCCGTCTCCTCCAGCTGGACAAGGAAATCTCGGTAGACTACCGTCAGATCGACTCCTTCGTCATCTACATCGCTTATGAAGGTGCGGCTACTTTGACAGACGCCGAAGGCAACGAAGTACAGCTCAAAGCCGGTCAGTCCGTCATGTTCCCTGCCGTCAACACAGGGGTGACCATCCGTCTGGAAGCAGGCAGCAGCTTCTCTTGTCTTGAAACCTTTGTAAAATAATTTATATGTCTGAGATACCTCAAACTTTTGCCGAGCAGCTCCGGGAAATCAAGAAGGAGCTGCGCGGCGTGATGAATGGCGTTGTCAGTCAGTCCATGCGTGAGAAGGGGCTGAACTACAAAGTCATATTTGGCGTGGAATTGCATCGCCTGCGCGAGATGGCCGAAACCTTGCCCCATTCTCCCGAACTGGCAGGAATGCTGTGGAAGGAAAATATCCGCGAATGCCGTCTGTTGGCAGCGATGATTTATCCACCAGAGAAATTCGGTGACGATTTGGCTGACTTGTGGGTGGAACAAATGAATTTCCCGGAAGAGGCGGAATGTACCGTCATGCACCTTTTCCAGTATTTGCCCTATGCTTCTCAGAAAGCATTCGAATGGGTGGCACGGGAGGAAACCATGTTCCAGCTCTGCGGTTGGTTGCTGATGGGACGCTTGTTCATGCGCGACATGGTGCCTACCGACCGCGATGCCAATGAGTTGCTCGACCAATTGGCTGCAGCCTTGCGCTCTTCTTCCAGCGTAGTACGTCTGGCCGCACATAAAACACTGATGAAGTACATGGATTTGGGTGAGGCAGAAGAGAAGCGGGGAGAAAAAGTCCTGGATGATTTCGAACGTGAGCAGGTTGTCTGCACCCCAACAGAAGAATAAAATAAACTAATGAGTCAACAATTTAAAGGCGTGGCTTGTGCGATAGCCTCCGCCGTCTTTTATGGTATGAATCCATTAGGTGCCAAAGGGTTGGCAGCCGAGGGGATTGGTGCGGGTTCCGCACTGTTTTATCGTTTTTCAATAGCCTGTGTGATATTGGCTGGAATTATGATGATCAAACGTCAGTCGTTCAAGATTATCGGTCAGGAATTTATCTTCCTGTCGTCTTTGGGCGTTATTTTCGCGATATCGTCGCTGACGTTCTACCATAGTTTTTCTTACTTGGATTCAGGGCTGGCGTGCAGTCTGCTCTTTGTCTATCCGGTGATGGTCGCCCTCCTGATGGCCATCTGTTTCCGTGAAAGGCTGAAGGCACCGGCTCTCTTTGCCATGTTGCTCGCCTTGAGCGGCATCGGACTGCTTTACGGAGGCAGCACTCCCGAGCAGGTGACGCCTACCGGTATCGGACTGATTATGGCATCTGCCTTCACCTATGCGGTGTATATTGTCGTAATCAACCGTTATTTGAAGATGTCGGCGGTCAAGATGACCTTCTATGTCCTCTTGTTCTGTGCCATCATCATCGGCGTCTATACCGGGACTGTGGGTGAGGAAGGGCTTCAGCCGCTCGTCACTCCCAAGAGTTATATGTATGCGCTGCTCCTGGCCATCATTCCTACTGTGATGTCGCTGGTCTTCATGGCGACCGCCGTTCATCTGGTTGGTTCCACACCTACCGCAGTAATGGGAGCCATGGAACCGGTCACCGCAGTGATCATTGGCGTTACCGTATTTGGCGAGACACTGACTCCGCGTTCCATCATGGGCACCATTCTTATTATGATTGGTGTCACCATCATTGTCATGGGCAAGAATTTCAGTGTCGGACGTCTTACCTTCGTGGTGGGTCATGCGCGCAGAGTCATGAAACATTGGCGTTGGCATCCTTAATTGAAGAAAAGAATACCATCAAAACAAGCTATAAACGGAAGATCCTTTTGTGGAGTCTTCCGTTTTTTTAATTCTGTAGTTGGAAATACAGCCGTGCTCAGCTCTCCTGTTTTCAGGTTCCCACGGTAGAAATGGAAATGCGGGGGCATTTGGCGTTGGATCCAGGCCGGCGTACAGGCCGCTGTTTAAGTCGCCGTGTAGGGTGGGGTATGCCGCCTCTTCCTGCCGCTCCCCCTTTCTTTTATACTAACATGAATACCAGTCCTTTTCATTCCGACAAAACGACCGGTGCGCCGTTGCTGGGATTCCAGTTTGTGCGCACCGGTCGTTGTATGTCTGTCCCTTCGGGTGAGGGATACCGTTGTATTATTTAAATATTGCAGTGAAAGCCTTGGGCCATGGTGTCTCAAACTGCATCAGCTCATTGGTGATGGGGTGATAGAAGTGGAGACGGAAGGCATGGAGGGCGAGGCGGCCGATGGGGTTGTCACCGTTGCCATATTTGATGTCGCCGCAAACCGGATGGTTCAAATCCTGCATGTGCACGCGGATCTGGTTCTTTCTACCCGTTTCCAATTTCAATTCCACCAAAGTATGTTCCCCATTGCTCTTGAGTTTGCGATAGTGGGTGAGGGCATATTTGCCGCCATTGTCAACAGGAGAAGAATAAGTGAAGAACGCCTTGTTGTCTTTCAGCCAGTTTTCCACCGAACCGCTTTCCTGTTCCAGTTCACCGGAGACGACAGCCAGATAACGGCGGTCGGTCACAATCTCCCGCCAGTTGTGTTCCAGAATCTGTTCAGCCTCGATGGTCTTGGCATATACCAGCAGACCGGAAGTGTCGCGGTCGAGACGATGCACCACGTGCGCCGTGCACTTTTGGTGCGATTTACGGAAATAGTCGTCCAGCACACTCTTCACGCTGAAAGCATGGTGAGAGGAAGCCATTGACAAAATGCCGATATTTTTTTCAACGACAACGAGGTAAGGATCTTCGTATACAATTTTCACAAATTTGTTTTCCAATTGGTTGGCAGGCTTTTTCTTGCTGATTTCCACCTTGTCACCGTTTTTCAACAAGAAGTCGTGCTGGCGTTGTATTTTCTGGTTAACCAGGATACCGCCGTTGCTGAGTATCGCTTTCGCCTTATTACGGCTGATGCCGTTGAGCGCCTTCATCACATACTGAAGCAGCTCCACAGGTTCATTTTCTTTAACAACAAAGGCTGTGAAGCGGGGATTTGAGTTGCGTTGCATATTTGTCTATAAGAAATTATCGAGAATCAAACTATATGTGGAAAAATCTATGCCGGAGCCAGTATCCATAGGGCCGCCGGCAGAAGGAAACCGCCGCTTTTCCGACGGGCATGCCCTGAGACAAATCTGAGACAATACAAAGTCTTCCAGGCATTTTGCTTCCAAATCGTGCCAAAATTACCGCTTTTACTTAATATACACAATGATTTTAATTGTGTTTTTCATTCTCTCCTTATCTAATTGCGTGTTGTTAAGTTTGTTTAACATTTACACAAGTGGCCCTCTGATGATAGAATTGTATTTTTGCATACAAATAGGACAAGGGAGAACATTTCTTGCAGACATATCAAGTACGTAGTCAAAAAAATATTGGTAATCTGTCGGCATTTCATGGAGAAAGATTGAACTTATAAGACAGTAACTTGCAGGCTAAGTGACTGAGGCATAAGGTGCAAAAGTGCTTGAGAATATCCCGGTGGAAACCTGGTGGAAAACAGAATATGAAATTATTTTTGATTGCTTGCGCATACGAATAAATTACAAAAATTATAATACTAACGCAATGAAACATTCATTATTTATTGGTTTGACTTTGTGTGCAGCCGTTGTGCTCACAGGTTGTAAGTCAAAGGAAAGCGCTTACCGTCAGGCTTACGAAAAGGCAAAGGCTCAGGAAATGGCAGGTGCAAACGGTTCACAGACCGTAACTCCAGTTGAAGAACAGGGACAAGTGGTTGTCACTCCAGTGACTCCTCCACCAGCACGTGAGACTACTCCTGTTGTTGATCATAGTGATGTCCGTACTATTGCCGGTGGTATCACCGTTGTCAACGGCAGTCCGTTGAAGGCATATAGCGTTGTAGTTGGTAGCTTCCTTACTCAGGCAAATGCTGAAGGTTTGATGTCAACTCTTCAGAACCAGGGTTATGCATCACGCGTTGTAAAGACCAATGAAACCATCAACGGCCACACAGGCTGGTTCCGTGTTATCGCTTCTTCTTACGATGATAAGGCTTCTGCAGTACAGTCTCGTAATCAGTTGAAGGCTAATTACAGCGGTGCTTGGTTGCTTTACACTAAGTAAATAAGACTGTCATGTGCCCGTGTGCTCATGATCCGATATGCCAATCGTCACGTAGGTGTTCCCTTCGTGACGATTGGCATTTTGTGTTTATGTTGCGCCGGTGGGCGGTCGTACTCCTTTTATTATTCGGTGCAGGCTGCGCTGCCAGTGCCCGGCAGGACATAGAGGTGGACAGCGTGATGGAACGGGTCTACACCTATGTGGAACGTTCCGGACTTGAGAATGTCGGATTCTCTTCGGACGTCTATGTGCAGCATTATCTCCGCACCAAGCGCAAGGGCATTGTCATGCGCTATCTTCCCGGAGCCCTGCATCTGGAAAAAGGCGAGCACGAATATTTTGGCGAGAGCATGTCGAGCTACCAGTTTCTCCCTCCCGCCCAGGTTGACAAGAAAGATATCGCCGCCTACAGCACGATGCCCTATGTGCGGCGTCCCCGCGACCGGTGGATCGGGCGTTACAGCATGTCCATCTACGAACCTAATTTGTTCACCGACCGCATTCTGTCGCCCTTCAACGCCTACAACCGCCGTTTCTATAAATACAAATTCCAATATACCTTCCAGTCCGAAGGAAAACTCATTGCCCACATCGATATCATCCCCCGGGTATGGAACTCACAAATGGTGAGAGGCGACGCCGATATAGAAGTCTCAACCGGTGAGGTACGGCTTTTCTCCCTTCAGTTTTTCTATGGCTGGGCGCGTCTCCATGTGACGGGAGAGATGGGGAAGGACGGCAGGGCCTCCCTGTTGCCGCAGAAGGTATCCCTCGTCTCACGTCTCAAAATGTTGGGCAACAATTTGGAAGAACGCTTTGACGCCACTGCCAGTTACAAGTTCAAAAACGAGGCCGATACCGTCGAAAGGCGGAGAAACTTCCGTGACCGCAGCCGTTTTGACCGCACCGAACTCTGTCAGCTGCGTGTGGACACCACGGCCATGCGCCGCGACCTGGCTTTCTTCGAAGAAAACCGGCCGGTGCATCTCATGCCTTTTCAAAAACAGATTTATCAGGACGCGCGTCAGCGCAGACAGGAAACTGCCGATTCGCTCGCTGAACTTTCCGAAAGGGACAAGAGCGAGCGGGCGGAAGAAATACTGCTCGACAGTCATACCCTTGACATGGGAGAGAAAGGTACCCTCTATGTGCCGCCGCTCATCACCCCCTCCATGGTGGAATGGTCAAAGAGCGACGGTTTCTCACTCCGTACCCGATTCTCCTTCGATTTCCGTATTACCCGCTTCCAGCATCTGCAGTTCAAGCCACGGGTAGGTTATAACTTCAAGCAGCAACAGGTTTATTGGGAATGTCCTTTGGAATATCGCTTTTTACCCAAGTATAGCGGATTCCTCAAGGTGGAGGCATCGGGTGGTGACCACATCTATAGCAGCAAACAGGCCGACGAAGTGCGGGAGAATCTCAAAGGGGTCACACATTATGACTCCCTCGTCAAAGTCTTCGACGGTTACAATTTTCATTATTACCGCGACAACCGTTTTCTCACCGAATTCGGTTTGCAGCCCTGGGTGGGATTTCAGATGAGTGTGGGACTTCGTTTCCACCAGCGCAGGATGATCCACTGGAACCGGCTCTCAGCTCTGGCATCCATGCAGCGCACTCTGACCGGCTTTGCCCCGCGTCTTCATTTGGAATGGACCCCCGCATTGTATTATTATAAAGAGAATCTGCGTCCTGTGCCTCTGCACTCCAAGTGGCCGACTTTCATGCTCGATTACGAGCGCAGTTTCCGGTCCATCGATCCGAACACCCGTTATGAACGTTTCGAGTTCGATGCCTCTTACCGGTTGAAGCTCTATGCCCTCCGGGCGTTGTATCTGCGTATGGGGGGAGGTTTCTACACGTTACGTGGAGAAAACTGTTTTTTGGATTACGACAATTTCCGTAACAACTATATGCCCTCGGTGACCAAGAATGAGTTTATCGGGCAGTTCCAGCTTCTCGACAACCATTGGTACAATGAGTCCGATTACTATCTTCGTATGTCGGCCACCTATGAGAGTCCGATGATGCTCTTCTCGCGCATCAAGCATTTCACCCGCATCGTAGAGAAGGAATATCTTTTCTGCAATCTGCTGACGGTCCGATCCTTGCCCATATATACCGAATTTGGATATGGCATCTCCATGCCTCTCCTGCATTTGGCGGCTTTCGGAGCCATCGCAGGCAAGGGACAGAGTTCCTTCGGATGTAAGGTCGCAATACATTTGGGAGAATTCTACTAAAAGTTTATTCTGATTTTTGTTGAGTGAGGAGTTTGGAGTTGGGTTTAGTTAGGGGTGAGAGATTAGGTCACCATGTAGGGACATGAAATTTCATGTCCGCTGGCTAGAAACGCGTATTAACTCCACGAAGTGACCAAAAGAATACCGCACCCGGTTCGGCCATGATATATCATGCCGCAAAAAATCTGCGTTTTCAATGGATGCTAGCCAGCGGGTCGGAGGTATCCGACCCCTCTCTCCTCCCTTCTCACTCCTCACTCAACAAATGTCCTGCGGAGCGGGGCAAATCACACGGGTAGCGCTCCTCCTTTTTTTGTCAGCAAATACTATTGCTCCAAGACTGGGACAGACGGACACGGAACGTGGCAGCCGGGGTGAAACTAAAAAAACTTCTGTAGGGAAATCGTTATAAAAATAAAAAAGAAACGTCCGTTCCGGTTCGATATGAACAGCTGGAACGGACGTTTGCTATATTGGTTTCTGATGGAGACGGTGCTCTTTTTCTCTGACAGGAGGAGGGACGGTCTTCATCTTGTATATATGAATGAGATTAGCGGATGAAGAGCAATTCCCGGTACTTAGGCAAAGGCCAGATTTCATCTTCCACGATGAGTTCGAGGCGGTCGATGTGGTGGCGGATTTCGTCCAGGTACGGATTGACAAAGTCATGGTAGGCAATAGCCTTTTCGCGGATGGACTCGATGCGGTTTACTTCCTTTCGTTTCTCGACCATGGCATCCACATTCTCTGCGATGAAGCAGGTGTGCTTGTTGATTTTCTCGATCAGGTCGATGTTGTAAGTCGTCAGTGCCTTGACACGTTCTGGATCGTCGAATGCCATCTTGATTTTGTTGACATTGTCCGCCAGTTCACTCTGGTATTTGGTAGCGACGGGAATGATATGGTTCATGCAGAGGTCGCCAAGTACGCGGCTCTCAATCTGAATTTTCTTGAAATAAGTCTCCCATTTGATTTCGTTGCGTGCCTCGAGTTCGTGACGGTTCATTACATGCATGCTCTCGAACATGCGGATGGTGGCGTCGTCGAGATAACGGTCGAAGACGAGCGGGCTGGATGTCTCGCAGTCCAGTCCCCGGCGTCGTGCTTCCTCCTTCCATTCGTCGCTGTATCCGTTGCCGTCGAAATGGATGGGCGCACAAGTCTTGATGTCTTCGCGGAGCACGGTAAGGATGGCGGAAACTTTCTTCTCGCCCTTCTCCATCAGTGCGTCGACACGGTTTTTGAAGTCGGTGAGGGCTTCTGCCACTGCCGTATTCAGGGCAATGAGCGAACTGGCACAATTGGCACTGGAACCTACCGCACGGAATTCGAAGCGGTTACCGGTGAAGGCGAAAGGAGAGGTACGGTTGCGGTCGGTATTGTCGACCATGAGTTCGGGAATCTGCGGGATTTCGAGGTTCACCCCGTGTTTGCCTTCAAGAGTCAGTTCTTTGTCCGTAGCGGCGCTGACGCGGTCGAGGAGTCCGCTCAACTGACTGCCCAGGAAGCTGGAGATGATGGCTGGAGGTGCTTCGTGGCCTCCCAGACGGTGGGCGTTGGTCGCGCTCATGATGCTTGCCTTCAGCAGACCGTCGTGGCGGTATACGCCCATGAGGGTCTCGACGACGAAGGTGACGAAACGGAGATTCTCTTCCGTATTCTTACCTGGAGCATGGAGGAGCACACCAGTGTCGGTGGTCAGACTCCAGTTGTTGTGCTTGCCCGAACCGTTGATGCCGGCGAAAGGTTTTTCGTGGAGGAGGCAGCGGAAGCCATGCTTGCGGGCAATATTGCGCATGAGGGACATGATGAGCATGTTGTGGTCGACCGCCAGATTGCACTCCTCGAAAATCGGTGCCAGTTCAAACTGGTTGGGCGCCACTTCGTTGTGGCGGGTCTTGCAAGGGATGCCCAGTTCCAGAGCCTGAATTTCCAAGTCGCGCATGAATTCAGCCACGCGTTCCGGGATAGCGCCGAAGTAGTGGTCGTCCATCTGCTGGTTCTTGGATGATTCGTGTCCCATGAGGGTACGGCCGGTCAGCAGCAAGTCGGGGCGGGCAGCATAGAGTCCCTCGTCCACGAGGAAATATTCCTGTTCCCATCCCAGATTGGTGGAAACTTTGGTGACCTTGGGGTCGAAATACTGAGCCACGCCGGTAGCAGCCTTATCGATGGCCGCCAGCGATTTCTTGAGCGGTGCTTTATAGTCGAGAGCCTCCCCCGTATAAGAGATGAATACGGTAGGAATCATCAAGGTGTCGCCGATGATGAAGACCGGTGAGGAAGGGTCCCAGGCTGAATAACCACGGGCCTCAAAGGTAGAGCGGATACCGCCGTTAGGGAAACTGGAAGCATCAGGTTCCTGCTGCACCAATTCCTTACCTGAAAAGTTTTCTACCATACCGCCCTTGTGGTCGTGTTCGACAAAAGCATCGTGCTTTTCGGCAGTACCTTCGGTCAGGGGCTGGAACCAGTGAGTACAGTGGGTGACCCCTTTTTCGATGGCCCATTGCTTCATACCTTTGGCTACCTCGTCAGCCACGTCCATGGTGAGGGGAGTTCCCTGCTCGATGGCTTCGCGCAGTTTCTGGTAAGTGTCAAGGGGAAGATACTGGAACATCTTCTGTTTGTTGAACACATACTTTGCGAAATAATCCGAAGGACGTTCGGCGGGGGCTTTCACTTCGACGGGACGCTTTTTGAAGGCTTCCTCTACTACTTTGAATCTCAGATTGCTCATATTCTTATCTGTACAGGTGAAATATTGTATTCTGGAACGCAAAGATACGCCAAATCTGCGTGAAAAAGGGCGTAGATTGCAACAAAATGTAATGAAGGGGCGGATTTAAGCAGCAGGTGGACACATTGCGAAATGCTCTCCCAAGGCCGGGGCGGGAAAATAAAGGAGGCACTGTCCGCCTGGTCCATACCGCCTGCCCGGATCCTCCTCCCTTATAAAATGCCATTTCCTGTCTTGCTATAACTCCTTCCGGTCTCTGCTGGCTAAGATTTTTTATCGAAAAACAAATAGGTGTCTGCAGGGGGCTGGCCCTCCTGCAAAATCCGTTTATTTTCCCTGCTTGCCGAAGTCAGAAAAAACTTTTCGACCAACATTTCGTATTTTAGACGGAAAATCTGTACATTTGCGTAAATGTTAAAATAACGATATGAAATTAGCGATTGTTGTTCCTTGCTACAATGAAGAGGCCGTGCTGAATGAGACCTCCTCCCGCTTGTTGGCCATCTGCCGGCGTATGAAGGAAATTCACGATAATTTAGAAACTTGTCTGCTTTTTGTAGATGATGGTAGCCGTGACGCTACGTGGAAAATCATATCCGAACTTTCTGCTGCGGAGCCTTCTGTCGGCGGTCTGAAATTCGCCCACAACGAAGGACACCAGCGGGCGCTTTGGGCAGGGCTTGAATGGGCATCGCAAAATGTGGACGCCGCCGTGTCGATTGATGCCGATTTGCAAGACGATGTCGAAGTCATCCCCGAAATGCTGGATAAATTCTGTGCGGGCACCGACATCGTTTTCGGTGTACGGAAGGAACGTACCACGGACACCTTGTTTAAAAAACATACGGCACAATTTTTCTACCGTCTGATGAACGGACTCGGCACCGAGGTGGTATACAACCATGCCGACTTCCGGCTGATGAGCAACCGTGCACTGAAAGCACTGATGCGCTATCCCGAACAAAATCTCTTCTTGCGAGGTATGGTGAAATCGTTGGGCTTCAAGCAGGACCAGGTGTATTACGACCGTGCCGAGCGTTTTGCCGGTGAATCGAAATATCCGATCGGCAAAATGCTGGGGCTGGCGCTCGAAGGCATCACCTCCTTCTCTGTGCGTCCTCTGCGCATCATTGTCTTTCTGGGACTGGCCTTTATTTTCATCTCGCTCCTGGCTATCCTTTATGCCATTCTTTCCTATTTTGAAGGCGATGCCATGCCCGGCTGGACCTCTTTGCTGGTATCTGTCTGGTTTATCGGAGGAGCCATCTTGACAGCAGTCGGTGTGATTGGCGAGTATGTCGGAAAAATATACAGTGAGGTGAAAGCCCGTCCGCGTTATCTGTTGGATGAGGTCATTTCCCCGTATCAGGAAGATAGCGATGAGGAAAACAAAAACAATTGAAATAGATATTCTCCAGATATAAAAAATAAACATCGGAATGAGAAATCCCGATGTTTATTTTTTTTGTAACTAAGTGGTCGGAATCAATCCCCGACACGATGTTGATGAAAAACAAGATGTAAAATTTATTTCGACTTCTCTCCTTCCTCCCCGAAAGAGGACCCATCGTCGGTAAGCGGCGACGCACGGGGAAGCTGATTTTTATTCCATCAAGAGAAGAGGGGGCGTTCTGCCACAGGGTCGGGCAATTAAATATTCTTCTGCCTCCTCCTCTCTTGACCTGTAAGATGCTGTCCGCAGACGGTTACAACATGACTTTCTTGACGAGCGTCTGGTTGCCCTGGTCCACGCGCACCGTGTACACGCCCTTGCCTAACGGATAGCGCCCTGTGCCCTTCACTTGTCCGGTTACGATGCGTTTGCCGCTGAGGTCGAAGACACTCACCTGACCGCCGTTGGCCTGCACGGTCAGAACGCCTCCGCTAACTTCAATCTGTACCACCGGCTGTGCAGCAGGGCGGACGATACCCGTCACGTCCTTGATGTCCAAATGCTGTTGGCAAGCATTGACAATTTCCCCGGTCTTGGTGTCTAGCAGGAGAGCGACGATGTGCAGCAGATGCTTGTTCTTGATAGTGGCTGGCAGCTCCAGTTCGTAGGTGAACTGATGGCTGTCAAAGCGGCGGATATTCTTTCCGATGCTCCCTGCCAGTCCCAAAGTCTCGTACGACTTTCTGCCGACATGGTTGAAGTTGGTCACCCAGTTTTCCGGTTGTTTGGCGAGGTCCCGGAGCGCTTCGTCCAGCTGTTCAGGATTGTCACGGTTGATGAAGAAATAATTTTTCTGTATGTCCATAATGCTGTCCTCTGTGATAAGGTAGCTCATGGCATAAGCATCCATGTCGTTGTCAATGTTGAAAGTGGAAGAGGTGGTGATGCTCACCTTGCCTTTTTCCGTGTCAAAGTCCACCTGGTCTATTTTCAAGGTAGCTTCTGTCAGACGGTTCATGATGTCCTCCACATCATTGATGATGAAGAAAGGCGAGTTGTCTCTGGAAGTACCATAATAAGGTTCGCATGTAGTGATGCGGTTCAAGATACATCCTGGGAAGTTACCGTTATTATATCCGATGACCGGGAAGAAAGAGTCGTCCTGCATGCGGTCGTTCACATGAACGGCAACCGGGATGAACTGGTCGCCATACTCCTCGCTCAGCAGTTCGATGGCACGCATGCCGCGTGGACACCAGCCGCACCAGGTACCGGTGAACTCCTCCATGACCACCTTGCGGCGGTAACTCTCGTTGGCATCAATGGAGATGATGGAACCGCTTGCTCCGATTTCCTTGGTGAAAGGTTTGCCGTCGATTTCTGAAATTTTGATGTCCAGAGGAATACGCGAAGGCTTCTCAGCTCCTTTTGCCGTGATGCCAAACTGGCCGTAGCCCAGATAAGGCACCGGCTGGCTGATCTTGATATCTTTCGTCTCATACGGTGTCTCACTCTTGAAAGTCAGGTTATTGATAGGTTGGGCACCATAACTGCGGTAATACACCTGGGTCTGTGTCTCTGTGCCCAGGGGAACACGGTCGTGGCTGATGCCGTTCAGCTCCAGCTGATAGTCGGGCAGTCCCGCGTCGCCTTCGGTGATGCAATGGAAGTAGTAGCCATAATAAGGATTCGGGTCACCATAGATGAAGTTACGCATGGTGGTATAGTCGAGCGGCATGCCTCCGTTTGTTTCCGACTGTCCCTGAATCCAAGCCTCCTGGCGGTTGCAAGGTACAATCGCCGGGTAGACCGGGTCCTCCTTGGTCACCACATAGTTGAAACCCACCTGCATCTTGCAGGCTTTGTCGATGAGCAGGTCGCAAGGCACGTCAATGATCTCGTTGGTTTTTACGCTGTCAGGAAGACGGCTCTCCCAAAGCAATTTCTCGCTGTCGGCAGACACCTCCTTGATCCATACGACGATGTCTTTGGCAAATTCAGGAATGAGTGTGCGTACCGTCTTGATGCGGTTACCTACGAAATAGCGGGTGAGGTCCTCGGAATATACAGTGCTGAACCAGGCCGTGGAGCCTGCTGCGTAAGGGATGAACTCCTGTCGGAAGATGGCGGAGTCCACAGGCAGATTCGTCAGCCATTTTGCATTTTGTGTAAGTTTTTCGGCAGCCCGTGTGTCATTTGTCATAGAGAGATGGCGGTGCATCTTTTTAAGCATCTTTCGCGCAGCCATTTCTGTATTCTCAGCAGAAGAGCGCGCCTGATGGGTACTGGGCGCAGGCATTTGTGCCTGTAAGGTGAGTGAGGTTGCGAGAGCCGCAACCAAGGTGTAAATGTTTTTCATTGTCAAGTATTAGTAAATAGATATAAAAGATATACTTCGGACAAAGATGAGAAAAAATGTCAGATAACTCTTTTCATATCGTAAATATTTTTCTAATTTTTATAAATTTTACGGTTTATCTTGAAATACCGCCTTTTTCTCTTGGCAGGCGGGGAATAAAAGTAGTGCCGGGCAGAAGTATATCAAGTTTACAAGAATGTGCACCACTTGAGAATTTTAGAAAAAACATGCTCCGTTCGGGGAATCATAGATAATCTATTATTTCCGCTGGATAGATAGCGAAAAGGAAGTGAGAATTTCTAATATCAAATTATTTCGTCTATAATTAAATCCCAATTTCTCATCCCTCAGCTCCAATTTCTCATTAAAATGGATATCTGATTATACTCATTCGCTTTTAATTATTTCCGCAGGTTTTATTTTGGCTATGTTTTGGCTACTTTCCATTGATCTTTACGTAGACTTTGTCTCCGTATACACTTCCTCCCGAATCATTCTCTGCTGGGGATTTTTGAATTCATTTTGCTCGTGAATTAATTTTTTTTGAAAAAAAACCGCTGAAGTTTTGGTAGTAATAAAAAAAGTTGTACTTTTGCACTCGTTAAGACCAAACAATGCGTCTTGGAGAGATGGTAGAGTGGTCGATTACAGCAGTCTTGAAAACTGCCGTGCTGAGAGGCACCGGGGGTTCGAATCCCTCTCTCTCCGCTACAAGGAACTCGTTGATATTTTCAACGAGTTCTTTTTTTTGCTTATGGGGCGGGGTTCCGCCTTTCTTTTTTCTCCTTTTTTATTTTTATCGTCCGGTACTTTTCCTAGCACTCCTCTGTCTGTCGGGGGGGTATTTGTCAGTCCGGTGGCTTGTGTCCCAGAGGCAACGCCCCTCTTTGCGAGAAAGACGAAGGCCTGGCTTTGCGACGAGGGAAATGCGTTCTGGATCGGAAGGTCCCCCGCTGCGTCAGATATTGACAGTCAGAATTTCGTCGAGGCAGGTGAGATAGTTCGGACTGCGGTGTTCGGCTTTGACTTTCCAGTCCTGTTTCTTTTCCCCTTCAACGACCAATTGGACGGTCTTGGGGCCATAGCGCTGGTTGAGGCGGTCGATGGCGCCCATCAGCTGACGGCGTTCCGGACGGCGGGTGACGGGGTCGAACAAGTCGCCCTGGACGGAGTCGGCAGCGGAGATGTCGCCCACCACGACCCCCGACTTCTTATACTGTATTCCCGGTCTGTAAATCGTCTGGAGGATGCGGAGCGCCGCCTGGGTGATTTCCAGAGTGTCGGCGGTCGGGGTGAGGAAGGTGTGGGTGGCGGCGTTGGCATATTGTTCGAGGTCGTCGCGGAAGCGGTTGCTGCTGAGGAAGACCGTCACCGACTGTGCGGCACTCTGCTGGGCACGCAATTTGTTGGCACAGCTGGCGGCGAAGGTGGCGACGGAGGCTTTGAGAGAGGAGAGGTCGCTGACCATCTTTCCGAAACTGCGGCTAGTGCAGATGTGCTGGTTGCGGGTGATTTCCGCCGTGTCAATGCAAGGGATGCCGTTGAGTTCGAGCCACGTCTGGTATCCGGGTTTGCTGAAGCGTCCCTTCACCCAGGTCTCGCTCTGGTCCGCAAACTCCAGGGGCGTATGGATGCCGAAATACTGGAGACGGGCGAGAGTCTGGCGCCCGATGCCCCAGACATCCGCCAGGTCGAAGAGCTGCAAGGCCTTGCGGCGTTTCTCCTCGTTGTCGATGAGGCAGACGTTCCGGTAGCCCTTGTATTTCTTGGCAAACTTGCTGCCCATCTTCGCCAGTGTCTTGGAGGGCGCGATGCCTACGCTGACGGGGATGTCGGTGCAGAGCCGGATGTTCTCCGCCACCTCTCTCATATAATCTTCCAGGTTGTAGATTTTTTCGTAACCGTCAAGATAACAGAAGCTCTCGTCGATGGAATAATTCTCTACATGGAGCACCGACTGGCGGAGGAGGCTGGTGACCCGTTGACTCATAGCGGCATAAAGTTGCATGTTGGTGGAGAAGATGGGGACGTGGTGGGCCTCGACGATGGAACGCACCTTGAAAATGGGGTCACCGCGACGGAGCCCCAGAGCTTTCGCCTCGGGGGTGAGCGCCACGATGCAGCCATCGTTGCTGGAGAGCACGCATACGGGCTTGCCGCGAAGGCCGGGGTGGAAGACTTTTTCCACCGAACAGAAAAAACTATTGCAATCGACTAAAGCTATCATCTGTCAGATTCTATATTTCGGAAGGTGCTGATCGGGAGGGCCGGCAGCCGGAGCGGAGGCGGGACTGGAAAGACGCCCCGGCAGTCCGTGACGGCCCCAGGGTAAAAGAAAGGAATATCTATTGGAGAGGATTTATTTGGTCTGGCGGAATGGATGCCCGGCAGCCGGCAGCGGGGCACACTGTCCCTCCGCCACCGCCGTCCTCTCCGGTCTATTGGGGTTTGTGGATGATATAAGTGACGGTGCCCCAGATGAAGAAATCATCTTCCGGCAGAATCTGGATTTCCGGAAATGCCTGGTTGGCGGGGACGAGCCATCCACAGCCCCCTTTCTTCACAAAATGCTTGAGGGTATATTCCCCGTTGAACTCACACACCGCTACCTCCGACTCTGTGGGGTTGCGCTTGCTCTTGTCCACGATGACAATGTCTCCGCTCTGGATGCCGGCATCGATCATGGAGTCGCCCTGCACGCGGATGAGGTAAGATGCCTCCGGATGGGGACAGAGCATGCGGAGCAGATTGATGTCCTGCGCTTTCTCGTCGTTGTCGAGAGGAATGGGGAATCCCGCTACGATGCCGATGTCGAAGAAAGGCAGTTCGAGGTCCTGGATGGCTGTGGCGGGGTAGACTTCGCCCAGCATTTGCAGCGCTCCCTCCGAGGACAGCGACTTGGTGATGCACGACTTGATAAATTCCGTTTTGTTGGGCTGGCGGTCGACCACCGACACCAGTGGTTCGGACAGGCGGAGGGTGTAGAGTTTGCTCACCTTGTGATTCTCCGATGCCGGGCGTCCGGCTCCCGTCCTTCTGCCTCCCCATTTTTTCTTTTCCTCTGTCATATTGTGAATGATTATTTATCTCTTGCTGTTATCTATCTTGCAAAGATAAGTAGAAATATGATTGATTGTATTTCAAATATTCAAGATTTTAATTTTTAGTAATGGTGAAATAATAAGTTCGGCAATTTTTTGTTCGAATCTTGCG
>SAMEA104404103__coassemble_1098_pt1 | contig 17350 bp, 7 predicted proteins | sample SAMEA104404103__metabat2_high_PE_061 | metagenome-assembled genome bin SAMEA104404103 (sample SAMEA104404103) | Balaenoptera acutorostrata | reverse complement strand
ATCTGCAGGTCATGGTCAGCCGCAGCTTTGCCGAGCGGATAGCACCGTTGGACAGCATCGTGGGCATGCTGATTTATAATGAAGAGCAGCCCAATCTGCGGATGGCCATCGGTGGTGTCTTCGAGGATTTTCCCGACAACGGCAGTCTGCATTACGACGTATTGCTGTCGCTGAGTGCCTATCCGAAAGAAAGTACCGGAAACTGGCTGGGCAATGACCGCTATCGGGGCTATGTCAAATTGCAGCCGGGAGTCGAGGCTTCCACATTGAAAGATGCCATCCGTCTGATGCAGGAAAAAAATCAGCCTTTGGAAGAGATGGAAAAGGAAGATTCATCCATCCGTTATTATTTGGCGCCTTTCAGCCAACTGCATACCTCCGATACTTTTGTGAAGAATCTGATGCTGATACTCTCCATCGTATCCGTAATCCTGCTGTTTGTCTCCTTGATGAACTACAGCCTGATTTCTATTTCGGAGATGGTGAAGCGGACCAAGGAAATCGGTGTACAGAAATGCTACGGTGCTGGAAGTCGCGAAATCTACCTGATGCTGATAAAGGAAACCGCCGTGACACTCACTTGTTCTTTGCTCTTGGCCGCACTGCTCGTTTGGGCAGCTCAGCCGCTGATTGAAGAACTGATGGACGTGAAGTTACTCTCTCTCTTTATCCCCGAGACCCTCATGGTCTTGGTCGGCGTACTGGTATTGTTGTCAGTGCTCTCCGTGCTGATACCCGGCTATCTCTATACACGTGTCCCTGTCAGCGTGGTCTTTCGCAATTATACTGCCAACAAGCGTCATTGGAAATTAGCGTTGCTTGCTTTCCAATTTGTCATCAATGTCTTTCTGTTGAGCCTGCTCTGGGTACTCAATGTGCAGTATCAGCAGGTACTCCATACCGACCCTGGTTACAAATACGACCAATTGTATTTTGTTCACACTCGTGGTGTCGATGATGCTGAACGCGAGCGCTGCATTGCCCAGTTGAAAACCTTGCCAGGGATAGCAGCTATTGAACGTTCCTATGGAATTCCAATGACTGGGGCAAGTGGCAACAACATCTTTTTGCCTAATGATACCCGCAGTTCATTGTTCAATGTCGCCGATCAATATGGTGCGACAGCTGGATTCTTGGATTTGTTTGAGATACCGCTCTTAGAAGGACGTCTGGCAAAGCCGGGCTATGAAGTGATGGTGAGTTGCAGCTTTGTGGAGAAGATGAAGGACTTTGTCGACTGGAACGATGGAGCCATCGGCAAGGAGATTTATATCACGGAGCATTGTGACGGCAACCGTCCGCCTTATACCATTACAGGCGTTTATTCCGATTATTGTCTGGGTGGATTGTCTGGTCGAACTCGTCCCAACATTCTCTTTGTGAGTGAGAAGGAGTATATGCCCTATATCCTCCTCAAACTGAAGGACGAATCTCCCGAGACCTTGCAAAAGATCAATGCCGTATTGGTGGATTGTATTGAAGGCAGGACCTTGGAAGTGAAATCCTACAAAGAGGAACTGACTCATCTCTATGATGATTATCAAAAAATCCGCAACACCATTTTCGTCGGTGTCGTCTTCTCCATCGTCATCGCCTTTATGGGTCTCATTGGTTACCTCCGTGAGGAAGCCCTGCGTCGTAGTAAGGAGATTGCCATCCGCAAGGTCAATGGCGCGACTGTCTCCGAAATCATCGGGATGTTTGTGAAGGACATTTCCCGTTTGCTGCTCGTTGCCATCATCATTGGAGACGCAGCCGCCTACTATGTAGCGGACCTCTTCTTGGAACAGCTCCCGATTAAGTCCGACCTCAGCCTCTGGTATTTCCTCGGTGCCGACCTCGTGCTTGTGCTCTTGGTCATCGCTGTGGTTATTATGAATTGCCTGAAGATAGCCTACGCCAATCCGGTGTTGTCTTTGAAAAATGAATGATGATTATGAAATCTATATTGAAACTATTGAAAGGAGCCGGATGGCTCAACCTCCTGGGGATGTCGGTGGCCTTCGCGGCCATCTACATCATCCTCGTGCAGGTGAACTACGATTTGGGGTTCAATTGTTCCATCAAGGATGCCGACCGCATTTATGTGTTGGCCACTTCCGAATGGTTTGAACCGGGAAAATTTCAAACTTATACCAACCGCCCATTGTCAAAGGCCATGTTTGATGCTTCTCCTGAAGTGGAGAACTATGGCGTCATCAAGAATGTCCAGAAGCAAAAGATGCGGGTGCATAAGGGAGACAAACAGCAGGAGTTTGTGGTTGGTTTCCAACCCGCTACGTTGAGTGCCTTGCATCTTTTTGGTTACGAAGTTGTTTCAGGTACGTTCGAAGGAATGGATAAGCAAGAGACCGTAGCCATCAGTGAGTCTTTGGCCAAGCGAACCGGACTCCAGATTGGCGATGCTGTCGATTTTGAAGATGAAGCTTTGCCCCATGTCACGGTGGTTGCTATCTTTAAGGACTTATCTGCCAACTCTATGTTGGGGGAGGGTGAACTAGTTTATTGTAAGGCTATCGAGACCGAATCTATCCATGATAGTTCGGCTTGGAATTTTCATCACTATGTAAAATTGAAGTCTGCAGATGGGCGCGAAGCATTTGAGCACACGGCTGCCGTGATTGTGGAAAAGGGTATTCGAGAGGAAGCACAGGAGGAAGGGTATACGCCAGAGCAGGTAGCTGCTGAGTTGGCGCAAAGTAAAACCAAATTGTTTGCGTTGCCGGAAATATATTATTCCGACCTTCTGACGGATTCCTGGTATAAGGGAAATCTTACCACCACCATGACCTTGCTGATCGTTGCTGCATTGATTCTTATGATTACACTGGTCAACTATGTCAATTTCTTTATGGCGCAGATCCCACTCCAACTCCGTTCGGTCAATACCCGTAAGATATTAGGCAGTTCGCGCTTCGAACTTGTTCTGCGTTTTATGGGCGAGGCGGGCTTACTGGTGGTTCTGGCCTTGTTGTTGGCTTATCTTCCTGTCTTGCTTTTCAATCAGTCGGAATACGTCTCCTTCATCAGTTGTTCTCTGGATCTTTCAGCGAATCAATTTGTGGTAATCATCACCTTCGTTGCTGCCCTCTTGTTGACATTGGCTGCTAGTATCTATCCGGCACTTTCTGTCACGTCCTTCTCTCCAGCATTGGCGTTGAAAGGCACGATGGGCAGTACGCAGAGAGGCAAGATCTTCAGATACCTGTTGGTCGGTTTTCAATTCGTCATTTCGTTTGTCTTCTTTATCTGTACAGGATTGTTGAAAAATCAGTACCATACGATGATGGACTACGACATGGGCTTCAACAAGGAGCAGCTCTATGCCGTGGATTTGCCTGTGCAGAAGAAGCATAAGGAAGCTTTTGCTGCTGAACTTCGGAAACGCCCCGAAATAAAAGATTTTGCCTGGAGTATGTCGCCCATCGTAGGCCGTCCTGGGATGACTTGGGGACGCGACATTAATGGGGTGGAGATGCTCTACGACGTTCACCCTGTGTCCTATAATTTTCTGCATTTTATGGGTATCGAAATTTCTGAAGGACGAGAATTTTCTGCAGCGGATGAGCACGTCAAAGCTGGCGTATACATCTTCAATGAAACAGCCAAACAACAGTTTGATCTGACTTTAGAGAACCGTATCTCGGCGCAGGAAGAGGAGGCTGAAATTGCCGGATTTTGTAAAGACTTTCATTACCAATCCCTACAATATGCCACGAAACCATTGGCTTTTTATGTAGGTGATACCCCTTGGAACTTGAAACATCTCTACGTGCGTTCGGCTGCTTTTGCCACCTATTCCGATGTGGTGAAAGCCATACAGGAAACCGTTCAGAAAGTTTCTCCCGAAGTCAATGTTGCTGAACTGAAGGTGAAGTTCTTTGATGAGGAAATGGGTAAACTCTATCAGAAGGAACAGAAACTGATACAGTTGGTCACCTTGTTCTCTATCCTCACCATCGTTATCGCACTGATGGGGATTGTCGGACTGCTGATGTTCGAAACCAACTATCGCCGTAAGGAAATCGGGGTACGCCGTGTACATGGCGCCACAGTTGCCGAGATTCTCTTGCTCTTCAATCAGCGTTATCTGAAAATCTTGGTCGTCAGTTTTGTAATCGCTGCACCTATCAGTTATGCCTTGATCAGTTATTATTACAGTAATTTCGCTTACCGTCCACCGATTCACTGGTGGGTATTTGCCTTGGCATTCCTGGCCGTGCTTTTCATTACGGTCTTCACCGTCACCTTATGCTGTTACAAGGCGGCAGCCACCAATCCGGCTGAATCTATTACTAATGAATGATGATTATGAAATCTATATTGAAACTATTGAAAGGAGCCGGATGGCTCAACCTCCTGGGGATGTCGGTGGCCTTCGCGGCCATCTACATCATCCTCGTGCAGGTGAATTTTGACTATAACTACAACAAGGGAATCAAGGATGCCGACCGCATCTATCTGGCGGCAACGACGTCCTGGTTTGATGAGGGAAAATATCAGTTCGGTCTGAGCCGACCCAATACGGAGGAATGTATGGCTTCGGCTGCCCAGATAGAAACTTACGGGGCCTGCCGCATCGTGAAACAACCTGTAAAGGTGAAAATGGGTCAGACTAAGGAAGGAGATGCTGTGCAGATGACTTATATGGAACTGACCACGAAATGTATGCAGGTGTGGGGTTTCGAACCCGCTGTCGGTTCGTTTGAGGGAATGGCGACAGAACCCAAAGTCGCCATTTCTGAATCGGCCGCGCAGAAATATCATATCGGGTTGGGAGATGTGCTCTGGATGGAAACATACAGCTACGAACCACAAACCGTCTGTGCTATTTTCAAAGATTTGTCTGCCAACAGTGATGTCCGGAATATAGATGTGTTGACTTGCCGATATTTTGAAAATCAAGGTTTGAACGAGGCAAGCGAGTGGAGCTACAACTATTTTGTCAAGTTGAAAGATTCCGCCGATAAAGTGGCAGTGGAAAAAGGCTTCTATCATCTTTTTAAAGAAGAGGTGGATAAACAACTGGCAGAGATGACCGAAAAGCCTACGCAAGCCGAAATAGATGCGACCATTTACAGAGCGTGCCCCAAACTGTTTCCTTTGACCGAAGTGCATTATGATCAGAGATTAGAGAATTATCCGGGTGCGGGAAACAAGACAACGACGATTACGCTTTTTGTAATTGCCTGCCTGATTCTTTTGATAACCTTGATTAACTATGTCAATTTCTTTATGGCACAGGTGCCTACCAAATTGCGCACTGTCAATACGCGCAAGATTTTGGGCAGCACCCGCAGTGCTTTGATGTTCCGCTTTATGGCAGAGTCGGGCGTACTTGTCCTTTTGGCTTTGGCGCTTTCTTGTCTGTGGATAGTGTTGGTGAAAGATTCCTCATTATCTCATCTCCTGAGTTGTCGGTTGGACTTCGCAAAGCATGTGGGCATGGTCTTCATCACCATCGGTGTCGCTTTGCTGATGACCTTGGCTTCCAGCCTTTATCCCGCTTGGTACATCACTTCCTTTCCTCCCGCCTTGGCACTCAAAGGTACGATGGGCGGCGTGCAGCGTGGCAAATGGTTCCGCTACGGACTGATAGGCTTCCAGTTTGTTGTCACCTTCGGTTTCCTGACCAGCGCCGTCTTTGTCAAGTTGCAGTATGAGTATATGATGCACTACGATATGGGATTCGACAAGGAGAATCTCTACAATGCCTACCCTCCCGTAACGGCAGAAAATCAGAAAACGTTTGCCAATGAACTTCGGAAAAGGAAGGAAATCAAAGATATCGCCTGGTCGGATGGCCCATTGGTCAATACCGGACACATGAATTGGGGACGTGAGTTCAAAGGTGAAAACATCTCTTTTACCTCTTACCCGGTATCAGTCAATTTCTTGAAGTTTATGGGAATCGATGTCGTGGAAGGACGTGACTTTATGCCGTCGGATGAGGAAGTAGAAAACGGTGTGATGATTTTCAATCAGCAAGCCAAGAACAGCTTCGGCTTGACCCTGGATGATAAAGTGAGCGGGCATCGGGGAGATACGGAGATTGTGGGTTTCTGCAATGATTTCTCCTTCCAGCCACTGAACTATGCCACCCAGCCCTTCGCTTTCTATGTTTTCGGAAAGCACCCCTGGAGAGCGCAGACTTATCTCTATCTCCGCAGTCAGCCGGGTGTGACGTATGCCGAATTGCTGAAAGCCTTGAAGGACGTGACAGCAGCTGTGGTGCCGGGATATAATACGGAGGAGGTGCAACTCTCTTTCTTTGATGACAATCTCCGACAGCGATATTGGAAGGAACAGCAGCTGGTACAGTTGCTCTCACTCTTCACCTTCGTGGCGATTGTGATTTCTCTGATGGGCATCATCGGGTTACTCACTTTAGAGACCGCCTTCCGCAAAAAAGAAATCGGTGTGCGCCGCGTTCATGGTGCTACGGTAGGAGAAATCTTGTCACTCTTCTATCAGCGTTATCTGAAAATTCTGGTGGCAAGTTTCGTGATCTCCGTGCCCATCGTCTACTACGTGATGGACCTATATTACAGCACTTTTGCTTATCGTGCACCGTTGCATGCGTGGGTCTTTGCACTGGCCTTCCTGGCTGTGCTCCTGGTGACGGTGGCCGTCGTGACCCTCTGCTGTTATAAGGCGGCTTCCACGAATCCGGCAGAATCCATTAAAAATGAATAACTCGGAAGTCACATTGAAGCAGATTTCGATTCGATTTCAGTTGTACGCTTTTCAGTAATTAAAAAAACTTCATTATGAAAAATAAAATAATAAGACCTTGTATCATGAGATTCATTCTTGTATTTTTTTGGACCTTTTGCATCTCTACAGCTTATGCAGAGACTCAAGATAGTTTATCATTATGGGGATGGCCTCGTGATGCTTTTACGATGCAGCCTGTCATTGATAGTACACGAGCTGAATTGATGACTTTAGATAGTACCGTTATTGCTACTGCCAAGCCATTTTGGGATAGATATCGCCCAAATTCGAGATTCGTTATCCCCGTAGCCTTTCGTTCAGGGGAATATATTATACGGCTTACTAATCCACAATACCAAACAGTGACGAAGCGCTTCAAGATAAAAGCTAAGAAACTGGACATGAATTATATAATTGGTCAAATAAAAATGCGCCGTAAACCTATAACACGAGAACTAGGTGAAGTAACAATAAAAGCCACAAAAATAAAATTTTACAATAAGGGAGACACACTGGTATATAATGCAGACGCTTTTAATCTGGCAGAGGGCTCAATGCTTGATGCATTGGTGGAGCAACTTCCAGGTGTGGAACTGAAACGCGATGGGCGTATTTTGGTGAATGGAAAGAAAGTGGAGAGCGTCTTGCTCAATGGAAAGGATTTTTTCAAAGGCGACAATACTGTGTTGTTAGACAATTTGCCAGGCTATACCGTGAAACATGTCAAATTTTATGACAAGGCAAGCGAAAGAAGTGAGGGCTTGGATATGAATTTGAATGATAGCAGATTTGTGATGGATGTGAATTTAAAACGAGAATATCAAATCGGCTGGATGGCAAATGCAGAAGCCGGTGTTGGTACGCACGAACGTTGGCTTGGTCGACTTTTTGCGTTGCGATTTACGCCACAATCGCGTTTGGCGTTCTATGCAAATGCCAACAATACACATGAAAGTCGAAAGCCTGGTAGAAACGGAGAATGGACTCCAAGTGCCATTGGGAATGGTACAAGTACAACAGAGGCTGCAGGATTCGACTATCTTATACATGACAAAAATTTTCGCTACGAGGTAGAGGGGAGTGTTAATGCCGTACACACAGATAATGATGCCGTGACTAAACAGCAACGTGAAATATTTCAGACTAATGGCTCCGTGTTCAATAGATCGCTTCAGACAGGAAATACACAAAACACTTCAATCAGTACCAATCATAAACTCCGTTTTATGTTAGGTCCTGAGAATGATAAGTTCGATACACAGCTATATTTGAAACCACAGTTTACTTACAATTATTCCAAAAACAACACGGATAGGATGTCTGCAGAGTTTTCCGCCAATCCCATTGGCGAAGGTGATTTTGAAAATCTTTTCAATGGGCCTGATGCTAGTCGAGGACTAACAGATATCCTTGTCAATAAGGTACGTACACGCCAACGCGGTAATTCTGAAAATTTTAGCGGGGGAATAAATGCGCAGCTTTATTTCAGTATGCCATTTACCGGTCGACGTATGGAATTTACTTCCGGATTTCGTGCCGGTAGGAAAAAGGCACATAGCTTTGACCTTTATGCCCTAAATTATGCTAACAACCAAGACGGTGACTATCGAAATCGTTACTATGACATGCCGTCAGACAACTTTGAAGGCAATTTGGGGCTGTCTTGGGGATATCTGCTTTATAAAAAAGGCTTCCATGGCATAATCCTAAACCCATCAATTGGTTATGATTATGCACATTCCAAACAGGAAAACTCTCTTTATAGACTAGATTGGCTTGAAGAAATGAAAAATTCCGATTTTGGCACATTGCCATCTACGCGCGAAGCTCTGATGTCTACTCTTGACCGTCACAACAGTTACCTTAGTACACACAATAGCCATACGACCCGTGCTACGGCAGTCTTCTGCTACGATTACGATGTGCGTGAACGGTGCAATAATGATTATGTGCGCACAGCACTTTGGCGTCTGACTTTTGCACCTGGTATAGAAATGAATGCGGAAAGCTTTGATTTCGATGGGCAGCAGCAGACCAATCGTTCCCGATTTGAATTACTTCCTACCATGATGGTACGGCTCGAACGCAATACTCCAGGAATGATGCATCAAATTTGGTTGGAGAGCAGTTACAAACAGCAACTTCCTTCTTTATTCTCACTCATGGGACTGCGTTTTGATAGCGATCCGCTCAACATTAATGAAGGCAATACAGGTCTGAGTCGAACAGAAATTTACTCAACCGAACTGTTTTATACGTCAGACCAATGGGGAAAGGCAAAACAGCGTCGACTTTCCGGAAAAATCATGGCTACATTCTATCGAAATGCGGTTGCTACAGCTCAATTTTATGATGCTGCGACAGGTGTGCGTACCTTCCGTCCTCAGAATGTGAATGGAAATTATAGCATTACTTTCAGTAGTAAATTCGCCACCCCCATAGATGCCAAACAACGATTTTTGCTCAACGTCGGCTTCGACAATAACTTTTATAGAAATACAGACTTGCAAGCAACGGATTCACCAATAGCGGAAAGCAGCACGGTTTTTACAAATTACATGGCTATGCCGCTGAGCTTAGAATATAACTATAAGAAGATGAGGGTGGGTTCTAAATTTCAGGTGGCTTGGCATAGTGCCAGAAGCAAACGTGAGAATTTTCAGAACATCAATGGTGTAAATATGGATGCTGGCGTTTACGGCAATGTTCGTCTACCTTGGAATTTTCTATTAGCCACAGACTTCAATTTCTACTCGCATCGTGGCTTTGCTAACGCAGTCATGAATACGGACAATTTTGTGTGGAATGCCCAATTGTCCAAAAGTATTTTGCGTGGTAACCTCATTTTTGCACTTGTTGGATATGACATCCTTGGTGATATCTCTAATTTGAATTACTCAGTAAACATGCAGGGAGTCACGGAGACTTGGAGAAATGTCATACCACGCTATGGTATGCTTCGTATCATTTATAAGTTAAATAAGCAGCCTAAAAAGAGACACTGAAATGGTCAACGCATGTAAGTGGGGTTGAAATGAATAACTAAATATCAGTCATAATGAAAACTTTAAAAATCTGGATGCTGCTCTGTCTGAGCCTCTGTGCATCCGTAGCTTTTGCCCGTGAGGGCTATGTGGAACAGAAAATCCATGTGACTCCTTTCGACGAACTGGAAATCGGGGCGACCTATGTCGTCACTTTTGAAAAGTCGAACTCTTATGAGATTGTATTAGATTTGCCAGAACAACTGATGACGTTTGCTCGGACCAGAGTGGTCAATGAAAAAGTGATATTGACTTTCGATACGGAACGCATGAGTCGGAAAGAGCAGCGAGTGCTGTCCGAGCATCGCCCGTATGTGCGCATCAAGGCGCCTTCTTTCCGCAAACTGACACTCTATGGTGCCACAAACTTAAATGTGAAGGGAGCCTTCCATTTGGACGAGGTGAAACTGGATCTGAGTGGTGCTTCGAGTTTCGATGCCGGTACGCTCAAGGCTCGTCGGATGAAAGTAGACCTGTCGGGTGCTTCGAATATAAGGGTGAGCGATTTGGTTACTGATGATTTGCATTTGGATATTTCGGGCGCTTCCCACTGTTACCTGCACGCTGTTGAAACTGTCAATATGAAGGTGGACCTCTCGGGTGCTTCCCATCTGGATATGAAAACCTTTGCGAAGTATGCCGATGTCGATATGTCGGGAATGAGCCACTGTGACTGGAAGCCCTTGAACAGCCAGGTAGGCGAACGGCTGGATATTGAGTTGTCGGGCATGAGCCGGATGGATGCCGGAAAGATACGTTATCGAAATATCAGTAAGGATGTCAGCGGCATGTCGAAACTGGATATTCAGAAGGCGAGAAGATAGTGTCTTTCTGATAACTAAAAAGCAAGGCGGGGAGTGAGGAACTATCCGCCTTTGCTTTATACATTCGGCATGTGTATCAGTCTACGGGTGCCAGTTCCCGATGAGGCCCAATAGCGGGTATCATTCAACCAGGGGCAAAAGTGTGCCTCGAGAGTTGGACAAGGCTTTTCTCGTTGAGGAAGTCCGAGTGTTGAAAAAGTATCTTGGCAATCAGTCTATTGATGTGCCATTCCGTGCAGGTGCACCTGTTTGGAATGGCTTTTATATAACTTTTAGAACACTTTTCTTGAATAGAATTTTTATGTTTATTTAATCTTTCGGATTCTGGATAACGTTTGATTTCCTATGAATTACTACTAAAACAATCTATCTTAGGCCTAAAAAAAATTAGATAGGACCTAAAAAAATTTACATCAGAGATAAAAAAAATTATATCAGAGACATTTTTTCAAAAAATAGGGTGAAAAATAAAGGAGATCAACCTTTCGGCTATCTCCTTGTCTCTATATACAAAGATACAACAGAAATAGGAAAATTCCAAATTCGTGTTTATATATATTAACTTATGAAATTTTAGGAGATGTTCTAAAAGTCCTTTTTCCTCTTATGTCGGAAGTGTTTTTATTGCCTTCAACGGGAAGAACAGTAAGCTGGAATTTCTTGATTTTTTGTCTGTAATAGTCTGTTTTTCCCATTTTGATTTCGTAATTTTGGAAGAGTTTATAATTTTAGAAAAAACGGTAAAGGAATATGAGCAAGGGAAGAATTTTAGTTGTAGATGATAACGATGGGATAAGAGCTGCGTTGAAGATGCTGCTGACCAAGCATTTCGATGCGGTGGAACTGATGGCGACACCTACTTCTATTTTGAAAAAGTTGGAGGAGTTTAAGCCGGACGTTGTCTTGCTCGATATGAACTTCAAAGCCTCCATCAATACCGGCAACGAGGGGCTGTTCTGGTTCAACGAAATCAAACGTATGGACCCGCAGATGAAGGTCGTGTTCATCACCGCCTATGCCGATGTGGATTTGGCCGTGAGAGGCATGCAGATGGGCGCTGTCGATTTCATCCTCAAACCTTGGGATAATGACCGTTTGCTCCGTACCTTGAAATCGGCTTGCAAGGAGCACCAGCGCAACGAGAGTCAGTTGCCCCCGTCCATGTTTTGGGGGCATGGAACCGAGATGCAGCGGGTGCGCACAATGGTGGAGAAAATAGCCCCGACAGATGCCAGTGTGCTCATCACGGGCGAGAATGGTACGGGAAAGGATGTGCTGGCGAACGAAATTCACCGGATGTCAGCACGCGCCTTGTGTCCGATGGTCTGTGTGGACGTCGGTGCCTTGACAGAGAGTCTCTTTGAAAGCGAATTGTTCGGACATGTGAAAGGTGCCTTTACCGATGCTCATGCCGACCATATAGGCAAGATAGAGCAGGCTGACGGAGGCACCTTGTTTCTTGACGAGATAGGAAACATTCCCTTGCATCTTCAGGCCAAACTGCTGCGTGTGTTGCAAAACCGGAAGGTGACCAGGGTGGGCGACAGTCGTTCGATAGATGTGGACGTGCGCTTGATTTGTGCGACCAACCGCAACTTGGAAGAAATGGTGCGTAAGGGCGAGTTTCGTGAAGATCTCTATTATCGTATCAACACCATGCACTTGGAACTTCCGCCTCTGCGTCAGCGTAAGGATGAGATTGTGCCTCTGGCCGAACGTTTCCTTACCGCCTATGCCTCGCAATATCGCCGGGAGGTGACAGGCTTTTCTGCTGCCGCGCGAAAGGCGATGGAGGAGTGCCGTTGGAGCGGTAACATCCGTGAATTGAAAAATTGTATAGAGAAGGCGGTGATTCTGGCTGACGGTGACACTTTGGAGGTGGAAAACCTGGCATTGCCCTTGACTTCGGCTTACGACAGAATGGAGGAGGTGCCCGAAGAAGAGACGCTGGTGATGGCGGAGGAACGCATCATCCGTTCGGCCATGGAACGGTATGAGGGCAATCTGACCCAAGTGGCCAAATCGCTTGACATCAGCCGTCCTACCTTGTATGCCAAATTGAAAAAATATAATATCTGATGGACGAACTGGCTGTCATAGGAATTGCGTTGGGCTCGGCGGCTGCCGGAGCTTTGCTTGCTGGGATGTGGCTTTCGAGAAAGATGCGCCGCAAGGTGGCGTATATGCTCGATGCCTTGGAGGATATGGAGACCAACTTCCGGTTTGACGAGCACAAGTTCTTTTTCCGCAATTACCATCGTACTTTGAACCGGATACGGGACTTGTTTGAACGGGAGAAAGCGGAAGTGAAGGAGCGTGAACATTATTATGGGAACATCTTGGAACGGGTGCGTACGGCAGTGGTCGTTGTCGATTTGTCGGAAAGAAGGGAGGGGCGTGTGCGTTATTGCAATCCCGCAGCCTTGAATTTGCTCGGGCTGGCGACCTTCAGTCATACGAGGCAGTTGCGGACAATCAGCGAGGATTTGGAAAACTGTTTCACGCAGTTGAAGGGAGAGCGGGAAAGACGTTGTGCTTTCTATAATGAACGGGGCAAGATTACGATTTCCTTGACGGCGGTGGAAACGCATTTGTTAGACCGGCCGGTGAAAATCGTGATGTTCAACGATGTGACGGAAGAGGCCGCGCAGAGCGAGGAGATTTCATGGAACAAACTGATACGTGTGTTGACTCATGAAATTATGAATACCGTGACTCCTATCGCGTCGCTGAGTCGCGCTTTGTCCGAGAATTTGGCTGAGGAGGCCAAGGGACATCTGGATACCAGCGAATTGAAGATGGGTTTGGACACGATATCCAAATCCTCTGACGGTTTGATCAAGTTTGTCAACAACTATCGTACGCTGACACGTATATCGACTCCGCAAAAGTCGGCTTTCTTTCTTCGGGAACTGATGGCGCAAGTGCGGCAGCTGACTTCCTCTCAAATAGAAAATGCGGGAGGAACATTGACGTATGTAGAGAAGTCGGAAGATATTTTGCTCTATGCGGATGCCAGTCAGATTGTTCAGATTCTAGTGAACCTGGTGAAAAACGCCTTGCAAGCCGGGGCTACAGAAATCCAAATCACTGGAGAAATCGATTTTGCCGAAGCGGTAGTGATACGGGTGAGCAACAACGGGCGTCCCATTGATGAACAAAATCAAGAAGAGATATTTGTTCCTTTCTACACGACGAAGCAGGAGGGGACGGGAATCGGACTGAGTATTTCCCGTCAGATTATGCGCTTGCATAATGGCAGTCTTGACTTGGAACGTAGTGACGCCAAGGCCACGGTATTCAGGTTGACATTCAGATAGTAGGTTGGCTTTAGAGATGAGAGAGACTTTCAGTAAGTCATCAAAATGATTTTTAAATTTACTTTTATAAAGATTAATCAATCACTTCTCTTATAGAATCGTGTATTGTATGGTGACAGTTAAACAGTCCCAGTCGTCTGACAAGTCTTTTTTGTGGTATTGTAAAAGAAGGTGCAAGGTATCTCCTTTTATGAAATCAGTGGCGGGAATGAATCTCTGATAGCATGTCGATTCATTCCGACTGCTGATTTACAAAATGTAAAATTCATTTCGAATACTTAGTCATACATTTCAACCGTTGGCAAGTCTAGTTGACTCGCCAACGGTTGAAATCTATAATTCTCTAATCTGATCGTTTAAGAAAACGTCAGACAGATGCTTCCTTATATTTCTTATTGCCATAAGGACACATGATTCTTCTATAAAAATCATTCTTTACAAACGGGCGGATTCTCCCTCGTTACAGATTCAGATAGAATTGCACGATAAAGGTACGTGGAGCCGCCACCGCCATGGGGCGACTGCTGTATTCCTTGTTGAAGAGATTGTTGACGGAGAACTGTAAAGAGGTAGCCTTGGTCATTTTCATGCTTGTGCGCAAGTCGACGGTGCAGTAGGCCTTGTTGTGTTCTTCCCAGTAGCTTTGCAAAGTCACGCCGTCCATATCGCCGAATAAAATCTGGCGCGCATAGTCCATCAAATCGGGTTTCGCTTTAGGACGTTCGTCCACCATGAGGTAATCGACGGCAAGTGTCTTGCTCTTGAAGATGATATTGGTACCGATGCTCCATCTTTTCCAGTTGAAATCCAACACCGCTTTGGCGGTATGTTTCTGCCGGTACTTCAGGTATTTGGAATTGTTTGACTTTTCTTTCATCTGCAACGGGTCCTCATAAGCCTCTTCGCGGGCATTGATGTCCTTGTAGTCCACATATTCCGGTTCGATAAAGATATATCCCAGATTGTAGGAGAGAGAAGTTTCTTTGTTAAAAGCAAGGTTACCGGTGGTGTTGATTTCAGCGCCATAGATGCGGGCTTTGGAGACGTTGTAAAATTGTGCGCCGATGCCGGGCATCTCTTTCTTCAAGAGCATGCCGATCACATCGCTCATACTGTTGATGGGCTGGTAGTGGGTGTTGTTGAAAAAGCCGAAACGAAATTCAATCATATCGTCATAGCGGGTATAGAAGGCCGCCAGGTCGACAAAGCCTTTGAGTTTTCCAAATTGGTAGCCTTGTTTGAACCCCACTTCCGCATTGATGCCTTTCTCCGCTTTGACTTCAGGGTTAGGATAAACTCCTACTCCTCCGATGTCCTTGAGGGCATATTTTTCTGTGAGGGAAGGGTAGCGGTAACCTTGTCCGAAACTTGCGCGCAGAAAACTATAGTCGCCCAACTGGTAGTTCATACCGGCACGGAAGATGGGGCGTACGGGAATATGGGTGCCGAAGAATTTGGTATCTGCTTCGCGAAGATAATCGTCTACGCGGAAGTACTCCAAACGCATGCCGGCAGAGAGACTGAGGCGGTCGAACAGCCGCTGGTCGTACTGGAAGAAAGCTGCGGCGTTGTCGCTTTTGTGCTCGCCGGTGGTGGCAGACGAACTCTTCATGTGTTCGTAGGTGGCACCGGTGGTGATCTGTACACCGTTGTCCCATTTCTTATTGAACTGATAGTCCAGATAGAAGGTATAGTTCTTGTCGACGTGTACAGGGGCTTCCACAGGATGCAGCACATCCGAAATCCACGGCAGCATGCCGTTCTCCCCTTGGGGTAAACCGTGCTTCATCAGCCAGGAAATCAAATCGCTGTAGTCGGCTGTGGTCGCATGGGGGAACATGCCGTTGAAAAGGTCGGTGGCGTTATTCGCTGCCAGTTCGTAATCACCGATAAGGACCGGCAATAGAACCGGAATCAGAGAATTGAAATTCTTGTTCTGGATTTGCTGTGCGAAACCTTTGACCTTGTCCATATCGGCGCCCATGTCGGTCAGAATGCTGCTCAATGGCTTCGGGTGGGAATTACTTTGCATGATGTTGTCCCCACGATAATAAAACCGCGACTTGAGGGTGTGCGTCGTCTGTTTCTCTGTATTGATGAATTTCAAGTTGGGGTCAATATTGAAGGTGTTGCCTTCTCTGCCCATGTTGGTCAGGGCTGAGGGCCGATAGACATCCACGGGCGAACGCCAGATGAAGAAGTCACCATATTGGTCGCTCAGAAAGTTGAAATTGAATCCATATCTCAGAATCTTCTCATTTTTCAGGGGATGGTGGTAGGTCAGATTTCCACCCATACGGAATCGCTTGTTGTAATTCTGCTGGCGGTAGCCCTCGTCCGTGAAAAGATTGATGCCTGCAGAGATATCGAAATTGCCAATCCTGCGGGAGTGGGAGAAATCGATTCCTTCGTAAATCGGATTACGGATGCCTGTGAGCAGACTCTTGCGGAGGAAGGGCTCGACTTCGTATTTACCCTCTTTCCAAAAGTTCTTGTTGCTCCACTGATAAGAGGCTTGTGGCGGATTGCCATAGATGCCGAGGTAGGCGCGGGCGGTGGTTTGTGGATCAATACCGGGGCGTTTGCTGCGGATGTTGATAACGCCATTGAGAGCGGAGGAACCGTAAAGCACGGAAGAGGCACCTTTCATGACCTCCACCTGTGCGATGTTTTCCAACGGCAGCACGTTCCAGTTGATAACGCCGTTGCCGGAACTGAGGGCACTCATGCCGTCGACCAGCACCAAACTACGGGCTCCCACGCCATACGTCCATCCACCGCCGCCTCGAATGGAAGGCTGTTTGTCGTTGATGTCGATGGAGGGGAGGGTGTTGAGCGTGGCACTTAAATCGGTGGGCGCTTGTTGGGTGATTTGATTCGATTTGACAACGTCCATGGAAACGGTGACCTCACTCAGCTTCTGTTCGTACCGGCCGGCACTGATGACGACATTGTCCAGTAGTGTGGACTGCGTGTGAAGATATATGTCCTTGTTCTTTTCTTCGTGAGCGCTGAGTGACAAACGGATTTGTTCTTTCTGATAGCCTAAATAGGAGAAAGCCACATCGATCTCTCCCGGGATGAGCCGAATCTCATACGAACCATCGGAGCGGCTGGTAGCCATCACCTTTTTTCCGTCGGACTTCTGATAGGAGATGTTGACACCGGGAAGTGGGACATGGGATTCTTTGTCGTAAACATATCCCTTTAATCGTTGTGAATAACCGGCCGTGCTGATAAACAGCGCAGTGGTACAAAATAGTATTTTCCTCATAATTTCTATTTATAAAGCTTTAAAATGTGTTCTTCGGTCTTCTTGTTTTTCATCTTATAGCTGAAGTCTGAGTGTCTGAAGACAACAAAATCAATCGTTGTATTTGCGGGACATCTTTGCTTCAGTGGGTTTCAACAGACGCTTCAGTTGAAACTTGTTTACACAAATGTA
>SAMEA104404103__coassemble_1094_pt1 | contig 17395 bp, 12 predicted proteins | sample SAMEA104404103__metabat2_high_PE_061 | metagenome-assembled genome bin SAMEA104404103 (sample SAMEA104404103) | Balaenoptera acutorostrata | reverse complement strand
CAGACGCAAGATTCGAACAAAAAATTGCCGAACTTATTATTTCACCATTACTTAAGACAGAAAAACAGGGATAGGAAGCATCCCCATCCCTGTTTTGACTATTTGATGTTGTAAGTTTCGATTTTACGATACAAGGTGGCCAGTCCGATTTTCAGCAGACGGGCCGTCTCGGTTTTGTTGCCCTTGGTATATTCCAGAATCTTGGCGATGTGGTTGCGCTCCACGGTAGCCAGGTCGAAATCGGGTTCCGTAGAATTCGGATGGTTGTTGAGGCGGATATCGATAGGGAGGTCATTGGGAGTGATTTCCTCATCGCAAACGATGAGGGCACGCTCTATGACATTTTTCAGCTCACGGATATTGCCGGGCCAGGAGTAGGCATCCATCATTTTGATACATTCCGGTGAGAGTGTGATGCCCTGTCGCTGCATCTTCCCCGACAAGTGGCGGACGAAGTGCTCGGCGAGAAGTTTGATGTCGCCCTTGCGGCTGCGGAGCGGCGGGAGCTGGAGCTGGAATACCGAAAGACGGAAGTACAAGTCCTCGCGAAACTGTTGGTTGGCAATTTCTTTTTTCAAGTCGCGGTTGGTCGCCGCGATGATGCGGACGTCGACTTTGGTCGTCTTGGTGTCGCCCACTTTGATAAATTCCTTGGCTTCGATGGCGCGGAGCAGTTTGGCCTGCAGGCAGAATTCCATCTCACCGACTTCGTCGAGGAAGATGGTGCCGCCGTTGGCTTCTTCGAAGAGTCCCTTCTTGTCCTTTACGGCGCCGGTGAAGGAGCCCGCTTTGTGGCCGAACATCTCGCTCTCGAGCAATTCTTTGCTGAAAGCGGAACAGTTGATGGCGACAAAAGGTTTGTCTTTGCGGAGACTGCCTTCGTGGATGGCTTTGGCAAAGAGTTCCTTACCCGTACCGGTCTCTCCCGTGAGGAGAACGCAGACATCTGTCGTGGCGACTTTTTTCGCCATCTCAATGGTTTGGGAAAGGGTGGCGGACTTGCCGATGATATTCGAAAAGTCGAAATGGCTTTCCGGTTTTTCCGGAGTGGCGGGTGTCATTTTGTTCTCCGCTTTGATTTCCTCCATGGCACGGCTTACAAGGGGAATGATTTTCCGGTTGTCGTCGCCTTTGACGATATAGTCGAAAGCTCCATTCTTGATGGCCTGCACGCCGTCGGTGATGTTGCCGTGGGCGGTGAGGAGAATGATTTTGGCTTGTGGGGAAATCGTTTTGAGTTCGGGTACCATGGTGACACCGTTTCCATCGGGAAGGAAAACATCGCACAGCACCACTTGCGGAACTTGTTTTCTTAGCTGTTCTATGCCTGATGCGCGGTCTTTGGCTTGAAAGACTTCATAACCCTCCAGTTCGAGGATTCTGCAAAGCAGCATTCGGATGGTTGGTTCGTCGTCTATAATCAAAATACGGTTCATTCTGGATGGATTTTATAAATAGGTATACAATAGCTTATATTTGATTTCTCTACAAAAGTGTACAAATATACGCTTTTAGTGATAATAAACCAACATTATTTGGGGATCGGCGTGTTATCGGACTGCTAAACCTTACGGATAGAGCAGTTGTGTTGTGAGGATAAAAAAGCCTCTGCTCCTGAAAGTGCCGAAAAACAGCGTCGGGAGCAGAGGCTGGGTCGGGAGTAGATGGATCTGCCGTAGTCTGTATTATATGTGGGGAATGGCAGTGGGGAAGTGCCGACTGCCGGAAATCCGGGCAAGGGCAGTTTCGCTGCTGCGAAGAATCAGTCCAGACCGTCGAGAATGATGAAGGAAGCCCAATAGAAAGGATCCTTGAACTTGCCGTTGCGCAACTGCTGCTGCGCCTGGTGGAACGCCTCGTGTTTTGGTGTGCCCTTGATGAGGGCGGAATAGAAGGCGACCATCATCGTCTGGGTCGCTTCGTCGTCCACGTTCCAAAGGCTCATCAGTAAGGTGTTGGCTCCCGCCTTCTTGAAACCGCGCTGCAAACCGAACACACCGTCTTCTTTGATTTCTCCTACACCGGTCTTGCAGGCGGAGAGGACGACGAGTTCTAGATTGCGGAAGTCGAGCATAGAGATTTCTCGGGCGGTTAGGATGCCGTTTTCCACGCCTTCGGGCATCTTCTGCCCCTTCAGGGCATTGTTGGCGCCGGCCAGGAGGAGTCCGGCGTAGCTAAGACTCTGGTCGCTCTCAGTGGATTGCTTGAAGAGGCTGGAGAGGTTGTTGCTCGAAATGTCTTTCGGAGTGAGGTAGAAACCGTGGGTGGCGATGTGGATGAGCGAGCGGTTGCGTCCGCTGAGCGCCTTTAAGGATTCTTCTGTACCGTAGTTTTCAAGGAACATATCCGTAGGTATCTCGTTTTGCATCAGAATTTCTCCGATGCCGTTGGCTTCGATGAGGGTGCCCGGCAGGAAACCTACGCCGCCGCGGGAAAGCAGGGAGTCGGTGGCGAGGCCGTTGGCAGTCAGCGAACGTTCGTCCGCCACCATAAAGTCATTCCATGCCATTTCTTTGTGCTGGGCGGTCAGTTCTTCGGTGTCCATGTCATAGTTGAGACCGCCGTATATGGTGGCACTCTTGATTTTGTTTCCCTCTTTGAGTTCGCCCACGAGTTTAGTGGACGAGAGACGGTAGCAGTTGTATTGGTCGCTGATGGATTTGATGGTATCGCAAGGCAGGTATTCGATGCCCAGCTGATAGAAGAGTCCAGTGGGTGAGAAGTAGATGTTTTTCACGTCCTTCCAGTTCTTCAGAAGTTTTCCCCAGACGAGGTTTCCCAGTTTCGGGTCGCTGTAGGCGAGGCTGATGCCCTGGTGCTGCTTGATAGCTTCGGAGAAGTGCATACCGTTGTAGGTCAGTTTGTTCAAGTCCTTCTGGCTGAAGAGAATTTGCATCTTCGGCTTGTCCCAGTCCTTGCGGAGATAGAGGGCGATGTAGGTCGTGCCCTGTTCTTCGACATAGAGGTCGATAAATTCCACCGCCACATCGTTTTCACCCAGTCGTTTGGCGACGTCGTGATGGCTTACGCCCAAATTGCTCATGAAGTCACCGTATTCCTTACATCCCTTCACCAAGTCCTTTTCCAACTGGTGCGCCTCGGCTTTTGCCTTTTTGAGTTCGTCACCACGCTGCTCTGTGGTCAGTTTGTAGAGGAAGTCGATATTCTTGTGTAAGGCTTCGAGGCGCTCGTATTTTTTGAGGAGCACCGAGTCCTTGCTCTCTAGAAGGAGATTTTTGAAGTTGATTTCAGAATTGAGAAGCAGACCCTGGGTAAAGAGCCGCGTGTCGTAGGCAGCCGCAATCAGTTCGTCGTTTTCGGGATAGATGAACGCCAGTGTCGGCGCGGCTTTGAAGAGGAAGCTTTTGGTGTTCCAGAAACGTTCTCGCTCGATGGCGGTTTTGTAGGAGAAGTTGTTGCGGACTACGTCTTGCTGGATGTTGAGCGCCTCCTTGTAGTGGGCAGCCGTGTGGGGGACGTCGCTCAGCTTGTTGTAGAAGCTGGCAAGATTGTAGTGTACTGCCGCGTTGTCGGGATGATCCTCGCCTAAGTTCTTGTTGAGGAGTTTGAGCGCCTCTTCCGCCTTGTTGATGGCGCACTGGGTGCTGTCGCACATAAAATTGTAGAGCGCATAGTTCGCCAACGTCTTAGCATAGACCGAGTTTTTCTCGCTATGGATGGAATCGTGGATGGCGAGCGCTTCATGGCAATAGTCCTTCGCCTTTTGGTAGTCCTCTGAATAGTAGAGGGCGATGGACACTGCGTTCAGTCCCTGTGCGTAGTAGGAGAAGTTTTTCTTCCGTTTGAAACATTCGATGGCAAAGTTTCCAAGTTGTATGGACTCGGTATAATCCTTCTTTAAAGCATAGAAATTGCAGAGGTGCATATTGGAAATACCAATATTGAGCGTGTCTTTGAGTTCGGAAAAGATGTCGAGCGCCGTCTTTTCCAGTTCGATGGCGCTTTCGTATTCGCCCGCTGTGCTCTTGATTTCCGCTTCCTTGCTGAGTGCCAGACCATAAGCCAGATTCTGCTTGCCACTGTGCTGAGGCTTGCGGAGCATCTGGTTGCATTCCTCCGCCTTTTCCGACTCACCGATATGGTTGTAGGCGGTAGCCAGTTCGCTGATGCAGCGGATATAGTCGGCATGTTCCTTGCCCACGATGTCGGTAATCAGTGGACGAGCTTCCTCCAGATAGACGATGCTCTGCTTGTGATTGTCAATCTGGGCATAGAAAGATGCCATATTGACCAGCAGATTGGCATAATGGAGGTTGTTGTTGGTATGGGTGTTGATATAGATTTGCTGTGCCTTGTCGCAAAATTCGATAGCCTTTTTGTAGTCGTGCATATTGGCGAAACGGATGCCTATATTGTTGAGCAGAATGGCGTAGTCATAATTGTTTTCCCCATAGATTTTGGGGCCTTTTTTGAGGGCCACCTTGCTCAGTTTCTCGGCTTTGGCGACATTTCCCAGGAGAGAATAGTAGACCACGAGGGAATTGAGGGCATTGATATAGGCGTGGGAGTTCTTGTCGATGTTTTTCAGCGCCAGTTCGCCCAGTTTCGCCGCTTCCTGATAGTCACCCGGTTTCCCGCGGTAGGAGAGGAAGGTGGCGATGTTGCTTAGACTTACCGAAAAGTTGAGATCCTTCTCTCGGTGCAACTCTTTGAAAATCAGCAGTGCTTCGCGTTCCAGCTCGATGGCCTTGTTGTAGTCGCCTTTGAAGGAATGGTAGATGGCGAGTTCGTTGATGGAACTGGCAAGATGCTGCCGCTCGCAGTTGGGCGCGGAACGGCGTATCTCGATGACTTGTTGTCCCATTTCAATGGCTCTGTCCACGTCGCCGTGTCTGGCGGTCAGTCCGGCTTGGTAGCTCAGTAGTTTGGAATATTCATAGGTGTATTGCAACTCCTTGGTTGTGCAGAGGTTGCGGTAATAGGTCGCGATGCTGTCGGCCTCCCGCTCCTGGTTTTTGTTGATGGCTTTTTCCGCCGCTTTGAAAATCCTTTCCAGTGGTTTGTTGCTTTGGGCGGTAAGAAGAGAGCTTCCGGAGAGGAAGACAAGGAGAAATGCGAATGAACGAAGGATTTTCATAATGAAAAGATTAAAACCTGAGAAGCGTCCGCCGACCCTTCTCAGGTGATTTCTAGTTGGCTTAGGTTTCTTTTAAAATTGTTTTTTACGGACTGGTTGTCTGTCGCTCTGCTGTCCGACGGACAGCAGAGCGTATTGCAGCTCCAAAGGCGCTGCGGAGCGTCTGGGTACGTGTTTCCCTTGGAGAAATCAGTCGTTTCTAAGGTGGGTGCGTATCGGTTTGCGGGTTGAGACAGAGTCGCGGTCAGCCTGGCATTGTGTGGAATCGCATTGAGCGCCCTGCTTCTGTCTGTTTCGTTTTTCCATTTCGCAATCGAGAGAGTCGATATGCAAGGTATCTCCTCGATGGATGGTGCCATCGTCTCTCATCGTATCCTCGGTATGGCACATTTCAGGCATGTGTCTCATACGGTTCAGTAAATAAGTGAGATACTGTTTGCTGAGATTTCGGATGGTGCACTGTTCTTCCAGAATGAACTTGGAGATTTTTCCAGAACCTTCATTCTCGAAAGTGAACATCTTTTGGTTTTTCTGGTCTACGAGTTTGATTCTGCTTTTGGTGTTGATGCGAATCTGGGTGGAAGGGTTGAGGCTCTGGTTGAGTCGGATCACTTTTTGCGCTCTGCCCCGGTTGTCCAGAGAGTCTATGGTGCCTTTTATCTCGACAACGGTGTAAGCTTGTGCTTGTATGCCGCTTACAAAGATTCCCACAAGGAAAAGTAGGGTAAGTATTCTTTTCATTTTCGTGATTTATTTGTTTATGTAAAGTGAATTCTTGAACAATGGTATGTTGTGCTTATTGAGCACATGGCGGAGGAAGGAGGAGTAGACTCCTCGTGCTTCACTCGTGAGGATGGCAGCAACGAGTATGGCTGTGGTGCTGACAAAGATATTCTGAGTGATGTAGGTGATGAACGCGAGGTAGGCGATGACACCCAGCCAGGAGAAGGTGACGAGGCGGATGAAAGCCACAGAACCATAGAGGAACATGGCGAGCGGTCCTCTGCGACGGTTGAGCCATCTGAGTATGAAGAACTGGAGGAGTTCGGTGACATAGCTGGCAACGAAAGCTAGTATCCAGACTGTGAGATTGTCCATGATGTGTATGTTTTGCTGGTCGATGAGGCTGTTGAGGGCATAAGCCTGGACTTCAAGGCCAGAGATGTATCCGATAGGGGTATAGTGCATGTCGGCTTCCTCTGTGGTTGAACCGAGAAGGACGATGCGGTCCTTTAGGAGTTCCGGATGCTGGGCGAGGCTGTCGAAATGGACTATGGGGAACTTTACTGTGGGGAAATTGATGAGGCGGTCGTTCAGCGTCGTCGTGTCGATTTCCTCATAGTTGTTCTTGAATTTGTTGTAAATCTGCGCGGGGAAAGAGTAGGTGGGCTCTCCGTTTTCCTTGCGGAAGACTGTGAGCATTCTCAGCGTAGTGCGTGCCTCACTATATAGGACATTGGTATAGCCTTCCTGGATGAAAGGCGTATCTTCGAGAAAGTAAGAATGGAGTGACCGGTCGAAACTTCCTGCTTTTGAATTGTAATCCATCAGTTTGTAGCTGATGACTTTATTCTCAAAGTTCTTTTGCATGGCTTCAGAAAGGATGGAATCCCCCTGTTGGTCACTTTTGTTACCGTCGAACAGAATGTCGATGCCGACAACGGAAGGTAGGTAACTGTCGATTTCCTCTATCACTTTGGCAATGTCCCTGCGTTGGTAGAGGGTGTCGATATTGACCAGTGTGATCTGGTCGCTCTGTAGAGGTTCGTTTCCCTGCCAGATGATGTTGTAGTAGACATCCGACATGGAGAAATCTGCAAATGCCCGTCGCACCGGATTGAGAAAGCCGATGTTGAAAGAAAAAAGGTAGAATAATACTGCAGTGAAGAGCAGACTGGTCAAAGCAATCAGAAAATGATCGATATTGAAAAGTAGATGTAGTATTTTTTTCATAGAAAAGACGGGTTTACATGAAACACAAAGTACATAAATTTATGTCCTTCGGAAGATAAATTTATGCACTTTGTGAGTTCTATGCGAAGTAGAAGAGTTTAATTCTATTACTTGACGATACCGATAACGACACGGTTCATATCATTGTCACTGAATGGCTGTACAGTATCACCCTTTGCATCGACGATGATGCGGCTGCGGCTGATGCCGTATTTCTTGACGAGGTATTCAGTAACCTGTTCTGCACGCTTCTTGGAGAGCTTCTGGTTGTAAGTAGCAGTACCGGTGTCAGCATCGGCGTAACCCATGAACTGAACCTTTGCATGTGGATTTTCCTGCAACCACTTGGCAACTTTGTCCAACTTAGCCTGTTCATTTTTGGCTACCTGTGATTCGTTGATCTTGAAGAAGATGTTTACCTTCTGTTCTTCCTTGACCACTTCTTTCTTAGGCTGAGGTTTCACTACTGGCTTGATGGTTTCCTGTTCAGGCTTGCTAGGAGCAACTACCTGGCCTGCTGTAGCTGTAGCAGCGTTTTGGTTGTTGTTATAGTTGTTCTGTGCAGCAGTAGAAGTCATAGAAGATACATCCTTCTTTCTGTGGCCGAACTTGACAGTGACACCGGCCAATGCCTGTACCTGCCAGTCGCCTCTGTGGTTGACCTTGGAGTTGAAGCGGTCGGCCATGTTGTTGGCATTGACTTCGAGGTTGACAGCGAAGTGTTTAGAAATGTTCCATTCTGCCTGTACACCTGCACGGAAGTTGTGAACCAAGCGGTCATCGTCCCATATGTAAGTCAAGTTAGGGTCAGGAGCGTTGTCTGACAAGCTCAACATTTGGTTGTTATCCCATGCATAAGTAAGGCCGACACCACCGAGGAGGTATACGTTGAACGGATAGACATGCTGCTTCGGCATGACGATGTTGGTCAAGTTGATCATCAGGTCGAGGTTGGAATTCAAATAGTTGAATTTGTAAGTCTGGTCAATACTCTTGAGACCACCCTTGCACTTCCAACCGTTGAAGTTGAGGCGGGCACCTACAACAGGATTAAACATGCTACCTACAGAAAGAGAGGTAACAGGAGTGATCAACTTGCCTGCTTGGTAGTCAGTGAAGGTCGCTTGTATACCACCTTGTGCATTGACGAATACATAAGGATAAGGCTTGTAATCCAAGGAACTGTAGTCCTGTGCATTGGCTGTCTGAGCAAATAAACCCAGAAGGAATGCAGATGCAACAAAAAATTTCATATATTTCATATTTTGAACTTTTTGCAAAAATACTATTTTTTTTATACTTTAAATAAAAAAGTATAAAAATTAACTAAAGATACCTATGTTGTGGCTAGATTTGATTCTTTAGGGTTGATTGACTATAATAGAGAGTCCGAAAGGCTATGAATAGAGAGAGTCCGGACGGATTGGAGTCCGATGAAAAAGTATCGAAAAAGAGGGGAGAGCAGGGAGCCTTTCCGGTGAGGGAGTCAAAGGGTAACGTACGGCTGTATTGGGAAGCCGTACGTTACTGTGCTTGATATGTGCTGGTACCGCTGATGCGGGTGGAGACCCTTTCAGCAGCGCCACACGTTACTGTTTTATTTCAAGGGGTAACTGCGACCGGTTATTTAGCCACTGCGATGACTACGCGGTTCTTGTTGTTTTCTGCATAAGGCTGTTCGGTGTCACCCTTGGATTCTGTAGAGACGCGATCCTTGCTGATGCCATATTTCTGAGTAAGCACTCTGGCAATGCTGTTGGCGCGCTTCTTGGCGATGCTCATGTTGATGGCAGGAGTACCGGTGCCGGCATCTGCATATCCTGTGATGACCACTTTGGCATCCGGGTGGGCTTTCAACCATTCAGCCAAGTCCTTGAGCTTGCTGCTTTCTGAGTTTCTGATAGCGGAACTGCCGATGCTGAAGAATACCTGCTGGTTGTTTTCCTTCACCTGCTGAGGCTGTGCGACGGTTCTCTTCTCTTCCTTCACCACCTTGGTTTCTGTCACGACCTTGGTTTCCTTCACCACCTTCTTCTCAGGCTTTGGAGCTTCCTGTTCGTCAGGGCGAGCCTGTGCGTTCGGATTCTGGGCAGCGGCCAAGTTGGCGTTTTGGTTGTTATAGTAGCTCTGCATCGCATTGGCAGAAGAGCTGTTGCTGACATTCCTTTTTCTATTCTTAATCTTATAGGTGAGTCCCACCAAGGTAGTCAGCTGCCATTCGCCCAGACCGTGGGCCTTGGATGCCATGCGGTCGCCGAGATAATGTCCGCCCACTTCCATATTGACGTTGAAGTGTCTGTTGATTCTCCATGCCAGTTGTGCTCCGGCATTGAGATGGAAGCCGATATTATTTCTGGAACCTATAAGATAGTCCATTTCGCCATTGTAGGGTGTGGAAGAAGCGTTGTTGTAGGCAAGGCCGCCACCTGCGAAGAGCACGAGGTCGAGCGGATGGCTGTTTTCCGAATTGACCAGCGTGCTTACGTTCATCAACAAGTCGACACTGCTGGTCAGATATTTATATTCCATCTTCTGACTGTTGGACTTTATGTCTACTTTGTTTTTCCAACTGTAAATCTTGCCGCGGAGACCCCATGTCGGGTTGTAGTAGCGTCCCACTTCAAAGGCACCCATAGGAGAGTTGTCGTTATGGTTGTTGTAGAAAATGGTGCTGAGACCGCCCTGGATACCGATAAATGAATGGGGGTAGAAATCTTTCTTGTTATCCTGAGCATAAAGCTGGGAAGTACCCAGTCCTAATGCCAGTGTGGAAATAAATAGGACTTTGTGTGTTCTCATGTCGGATGTGTTTAAGGTTTAATGATAAGGCAAATATATGGATTTGTTTCGGATAGGCAAAAATAAGAGGTAAAAAACTTTTTTTAGTAAAAATATATTAAAAGAATTGTTGGTTTTGCCTAGCTTGTTGCTTTGTTGTTCTGCTCTTTTCTAAAAGGCTGGCGGGCAGATGTCTTCCCGTTGTACGGACTGCTGTCCAGCTATAGCAGGTACGCCCGTATCCAGTGTTTCGCTTGCATTGGGCTACGTGAAAAAGTAGTGTCGGGAGCATTGGTAGGAGATGGAGAAACATAAAAAAACCACCCCGAATCCGAGATGGCTGTATATCAGTCAAAAAAGTTTCTTTTATTGTAGTTTAACCAGAATCTTGACAATACGGTTTTCATCCATTTTGAGAATACGGAACATGAAAGATTCCCATACCATATTGTCCCCTTCTTCCGGAATACGCTCCATCTGGTCAAGCACGAGACCGCCGACAGTGGTGAAATCCGAAGAATAGCGGTCTTCCATGTCGAAGTAAGCGAGAAAATCGTAATAAGAACATTGTCCGCTGACCACCCAGCTACGTCCGTCAGACCGCTCCACAATGTCGGGAGTCTCTGTCGGAACATCAATGGCACCGACCAGACCTTCCAGGATATCCTTGAGAGAAATGATGCCTTGTACCGAGCCAAATTCGTCACAGATCAAAGCACGGTTCATACGACCTATCTTCAACTGTTCCAAAGCTTTATATACGGTCATGTTCTCAGGGAAATAGACAGGCTGGCGGGCAATACGTGTCAGATTGAAAGCCGGTTTGCCCAATCGGAGCACCAGATCTTTAAGCGTGACAATGCCACGGATTTCATCCAACGACCCTTCCACCAAGGGATAAGCCGCAAAAGGACTCCGGCGGATGACATTCTCCACTTGTCCCACCCCCATATTGACATCGAGAGTGACCAGCTCCGAGCGGTGGGTCATCAGCGAGTCGACTTTGAGGTCACCCATGACGAGCACACGCTCCATGATATCCTGTTCCACTTCCTGCACCTCCCCCGAGCGCGTACCTTCCTGGATAACGGAAATGACTTCCTCTTCAGTGACACGGTTGGCAGCCTTGTATTTGCGGATACGAAGTACAAGGAAACACAGCCCTACAATCAAAATGAGGGCCAGCAGGATAATGATTACGATATCTGTCATGTTTTATAGGGTAGGTCCGACTTTACAGAGTACTGATGAAGGAATTTCCACAACGGATACTCTCCGGCACTATAAAAGGTATTCAAAACGGTTTTCGAACACCAGCTTAGATAAAAATATTTCCGAGTCCGTCCTTTCGGACAGACTCAGAAGAAATGATTTTAATTTTGGTCGTAAGCGTGCTTAGGATAGTCTGTAGTATAGTGGAGACCACGGCTTTCCTTGCGCTCAATAGCCTGACGGGTAATGAGATAGCCTACATTGATCATATTACGCAATTCGCAGATTTCCGGAGTAGCCTTGACACGTTTGAAGAGTTCTTCAGTCTCTTCGTAAAGAATGTCGAGACGGGTCCAGGCACGCTTCAATCGGATATCGCTACGTACAATGCCGACATAAGAAGACATGATTTGACCAACTTCACGGACATCCTGAGCAATGAGAACCATCTCCTCATTGGTCAGAGTACCTTCATCGTTCCATTCAGGCACCTTGTCGTTGAATTCGTATTCATCGATATGCGCCAAAGAGTGGTTGGCAGCAGCTTCAGCATAAACAACGGCCTCTATCAGAGAGTTGGAAGCCAGACGGTTACCGCCGTGCAAACCAGTGCAAGAACATTCGCCTACCGCATACAGGCGGTGGATGCTGGAGCAAGCATCAAGATTTACCTTGATACCACCGCAAAGATAGTGGGCACAAGGAGCTACAGGAATATATTCCTTGGTGATATCAATACCAATTGACTGGCACTTGGCGTAGATATTCGGGAAGTGCTTTTTGGTTTCTTCCGGATCTTTGTGAGTGACATCCAGACAAACATGGTCGATACCGTGCTTCTTCATTTCTTTATCGATAGCGCGGGCTACGATATCGCGTGGAGCCAAAGAAAGACGTCGGTCGTACTTCTGCATGAATTCTTCGCCGTTAGGCAAGCGGAGGATGCCGCCGTAACCACGCATAGCTTCTGTAATCAGGTAAGCAGGATGGGTTTCACCATGATGGAAGAGTGCTGTCGGGTGGAACTGGATGAATTCCATATCCTGAACAGTAGCCTTGGCACGATAAGCCATGGCGATACCGTCACCGGTAGCAATATTCGGATTGGTTGTAGTTGCATATACCGCACCGCAACCGCCAGTAGCCAATACCGTCACCTTGGAAAGGAAAGTATCAATTTTCTTAGTGTCAGGATCGAGCACGTAGGCACCGTAGCATTCGATGTCCGGAGTACGGCGGGTCACTTCAATGCCCAAGTGATGCTGGGTAATGATTTCGACCGCAAAATGATGTTCGAGAACGGTAATGTTAGGATGGTTGCGTACAGCTTCGATCAATCCGCGCTGGATTTCGAAACCGGTATCGTCAGCATGGTGAAGGATACGGAACTCAGAGTGGCCGCCTTCACGGTGCAGGTCGAAGTTGCCTTCCTTGTTCTTGTCGAAGTTGACACCCCACTGTACCAGGCGCTTGATGCCTGCAGGACCACCTTTGACAACTTGTTCTACTGCATGAGGGTCACTGATATAGTCACCGGCAATCATCGTGTCTTTGATATGTTTATCAAAGTCGTCCACTTCAAAGTTTGTGACTGAAGCCACACCGCCTTGTGCTTTGGCAGTATTTGCTTCTTCAATATTACTCTTGCAGACGAGGGCCACCTTTCCTTTGCCCGAGGTGGCTACCTGGAGGGCGTAACTCATTCCGGCAACACCAGAACCAATTACCAAAAAGTCAAACTTTCTTATCATTTCCCAGAAATTTATTGCAAAGCTACAAATGTTTTTTAAAAAGAATGTAATGTTTTTATTTAAATTGTGTACATTTGCACGGATATGATTAAAAGGATACTGTTTATTTCGTTTGAAAATGACAAAAAAAATGGTATATTTGTATCAAATATTCATAAAAAGGAATCAAACTAGATAAAAACATTAATTACTATATTTTTATTATGAAAAAGAGCAGATTGATTGCAATGTTATTGATGGTGATGGCACTTTTGCCTTCTTTCACCGCAGTAGCACAGCAACAAGTTCCGCAATTGCCCATGGACAAGGCTGTACGTTATGGTGTTCTGCCTAACGGCCTTACTTATTATGTGCGTGCGAACAAGTTGCCAGAAAACCGCGTGAATTTCTATATCGCGCAGAAAGTAGGTTCTGTTCAGGAAAATGACAGCCAGCAGGGTTTGGCTCACTTCCTCGAACACATGTGTTTCAATGGTACAGACAATTTCCCAGAAAATGCCTTGATCCGTTATTGCGAAAGCATCGGTGTGAAGTTTGGCGAAAACTTGAACGCTTACACTTCTACGGATGAAACTGTATATAATATTGACGATGTGCCTGTCAGCGACAGCAACATCGACAGTTGTTTGCTCATTCTCCACGACTGGGCTGACGGCTTGACCCTGGCTCCTGCCGAAATCGACAAGGAACGCGGCGTTATCCACGAAGAATGGCGTATGCGCAACAACGCCAGCATGCGTATGATCACCCGCAGCCTTCCTAAGATGTACCCAGGCTCCAAGTACGCTCACCGTATGCCTATAGGTTTGATGGAAATTGTAGACAACTTCAAGCCAGAAGTGCTCCGCGCTTACTACGAAAAGTGGTACCGTCCTGATCTGCAGGGTATCATCGTTGTCGGCGACATCGATGCTGACAAGGTGGAAGCTAAGATCAAGTCCATCTTCTCTACCATCGTAATGCCTGAGAACGCTGCCAAGTACGAACACTACCCTGTGCCTGACACTCCAGAGCCTATCTACATCATCGAAAAGGATAAGGAATTGAATCAGAACTCAATCTCTTTGATGTTCAAGCACGATCCAATGCCTGAAGAATACAAGAACACTCCGATTTTCATCGGCCAGCAGTTGATTCTTTCTTTGACAACCAGTGCCATCAACGCTCGTCTGGGCGAATTGAGCCAGAAGGCTGAATGTCCGTTCATGGCTGCAGCAGTAGGTTATGGCAACTACATGATCAGTAAGACCAAGGAAGCCCTTTCTATCGATATCACTCCAAAACCAGGCAAGGACCTCGAAGCTGTCAAGGCTGTGATGAACGAAGTAGAACGCGCTTCACGCTATGGTTTCAACGCTTCTGAAATCATCCGTGCCCGCGAAGCTTTCCTCAGCAATATCGAAACTATCTACAACAACCGCGACAAACAGCGCCACAACTTCTATACTCAGCAGTATGTACGTCACTTCTTGGAAGGAAACGCTATTCCTGACCTCGAAACTGAATACAACTTATATAAGGCTATGGCTCCCCAGTTGCCTACTGAAGCTTATTCTCAGACTTTCAAGGATCTGACCGCTTCTGTAGATACCAACTTCGTATGCTATGCCTGCTATCCTGAAAAGGAAGGCGTAGTCATCCCTACTGAGGAACAGATGAAGGCCGCTGTCACTTCTGCCAAGTCTGCAGAACTCGAACCTTACGTGGACAATGTAAAGAACGAGCCTCTCGTACCTGAACTCCCTGCCAAGGGTAAAATCGTGAAGGAAAGCGCTGCCGACTTCGGTTACACTTGCTGGACTCTGGCCAACGGTGCCCGCGTATTCTACAAGCAGACAGACTTCAACAACAGCCAGATTCTCTTCAAGGGTCTCAGCAAGGGTGGTAAGAGCAAGGTTGCCGACAAGGACTTGGTAAACCTCAACCTCCACGACGCTGTAATCAACTCAACGGGTATCGGTAACTTCACTGCTACCGAATTGGAAAAGAAGTTGTCTGGCAAGCAGGTTTCTTGCGCAGTCACTCTGGGCAACCTGACCGACAACATCGACGGTAGTGCCACTCCAAAGGATCTCCGCACTCTCTTCGAAATCATCTACCTCCGTTTCCAGCAGCCTGCTGAAGACCCTGATGGTTACAACTCTTTGCTCACTGCCCTCAAGGCACAGCTCGAAAACGTAGAGAAATTGCCTAACGCTGCATTCTCCGACTCTGTGTCTGCCACTATCTACGGCCACAACCCTCGTATGAGCCGTATCCATTTGGCTGATCTCGAAAAGGCTGACTACAAGACCATCAAGCGTATCTATTCTGAACGCTTCAAGTCTGCCGGCGACTTCGACTTCTATTTCACTGGTGCTATCGACGTTGACAGCCTCCGTCTCTTCACAGAGCAGTACATTGCTCCTTTGAAGGGCCAGAAGAAGCGTGAAGCATTTGTTGACCTCGGTCTCCATCCTGTCAAGGGTGTTGCTGACAACCATTTCGTACGCGCTATGGAAACTCCACAGGCAAGCATTGTCCAGGTATGGAGCGGCGAATTGAAATACAACCTCAAGAATGCTGAAATCGTGAACGCTTTGGGCGCTATCCTGACTCAGCGTTATTTGAAGTCTATCCGCGAAGATGGCGGTATGGCTTACAGTGTAGGTGCTGACGGTGCTGCCAGCTATGGTGCCCGCGATGCTTACATCCTTCAGATTTACTGCCCTGTCAAGCCAGCCAAGATGGACTCTGCTCTTCTTCTTATGGAACAAGGCATCCAGGACATCGCTGAAAAGGGTGTTACTGCTGAAGAATTGGATAAAGTCATGCAGTTCGAATTGAAGGACTTCGCCGACAGCCAGCGCAAGAACAGCTACTGGCAGGGTCTGATTACTTCTAAGGTTGCTTGGAACAAGGACGAACAGACTGGCAAGGAAGAAGCTATCAAGAACATTACTTCAAAGGATATCCAGAACTTCGTGAAGAAGGTGCTTCTCAAACAGAAGAACCGCGTCACTATCAGCATGTTACCTGCTGACTTCAAGGAATAACAGTCGATAGAGACAAATCCTATCATAATATGGCTGCGTCGCAGAATCTCCGGATTTTGTGGCGCAGTTTTTTATGTGCGGTTGACGGTGTGGACAAAAGACCAACAAGCCCCCAATATGAAAGAGCGGCACTCTTTCCGCGAGTGCCCTCCGACAGGAGTTGCCGGCTTAACATATATTTATTACATTTGCAGAGAAACAAAATGAGAAACAAAATGAAACATAAGATGAAGACTCTGTTAGCAAGAATCCTGCTGCTCTGCTGCTGTTGCCTCTCCCTTACCGCCCAGGCGGCAAAGGTGGACAGTCTGAAAGTATATAGTGACCAAATGCGCAAAGATGTCAGAATAGTGACCATCACACCGGATGCCGCTCTCACGGGTAAAAAGTGTCCGGTAGTCTATCTTCTCCACGGCTTCGGAGGTTACGAAGGCAGCTGGCTGAAAATAAAGCCCAACTTGCCCGATTTGGCAGACCATTACGGCTTCATCCTGGTTTGTCCCGACGGAACCGACTCCTGGTATTGGGACAGTCCCGTTGTGAAAAATTCCCAATACGAGTCCTTCGTCTCCCAGGAACTGGTAAAATACATTGACCAGCATTATGCCACACTCCCCGAAGCCCGCTACCGCGCCATCACCGGCCTCAGCATGGGCGGTCACGGCGCTCTCTGGCTGGCCATCCGCCATCCTGAGACTTTCAGCAGTTGCGGAAGCATGAGTGGAGGTCTGGACATCCGCCCTTTTCCCGAAAAATGGAATATGAAGAAATATATAGGAACCCTTCACCAGAATAAGAACAATTGGGATAACTATACGGTTATCAATCAATTGGATAAAATCCACCCCGGCACCTTGGCCATCACGATTGACTGCGGAGCCGACGATTTCTTCTACCACGTAAACTGCTCTGTACACGAAGCTTTGCTAAAACGGAAAATTGCGCACGATTTCACCATCCGTCCTGGTGCCCATACCCTGGAATACTGGAACAACTCCATAGACTACCATCTACTGTTCTTCCAAAAACAATTTGCTAGACGGAGCTGACGGTAGTCTCGGCTGCTATTTGGAGGTTTGAGAAATGTTCCCGTTCGTTCTTAATTTTTCTTGTATCAAGAAGGCGGGCAAGGCTGGTGGTGCAGTATGGATAAGAAGAAAAAGTACAGTCCATTGTTCTCCTTTTCCTTTTTTCTATGGAATAGACTACTTAAAGACTGTTAATGATAGCTCGAATTTGGGGCGAAAAAGTATTTTCTTTGTATAAAGAAAAATAGGAGGCAGACCACCGTGGTGTTGTCTCACATTTTTTTATGTTATTTTTTTGTCAACCTGGTTCCGGAGGATTTTTTCTGTCCTAGTCAGCATTTTTTTCTAAGTCCTGGTAACTTTTTTCTACCTCAGACTTCTTGTTTTTTCTCTTGATTCCCGACATTTTATACGTTGTGGACTTGTGCCAATGTGGAACATTCATAAAAAAGTCCCTTATGGAAAATTGGTAAAATGTTTTATGTAAGTAATGGTAAAAAATAACTTCATACAGTTTTAAAATATTTTTCTTCCTTTCTC
>SAMEA104404103__coassemble_1084_pt1 | contig 17516 bp, 21 predicted proteins | sample SAMEA104404103__metabat2_high_PE_061 | metagenome-assembled genome bin SAMEA104404103 (sample SAMEA104404103) | Balaenoptera acutorostrata | reverse complement strand
GGTGGTCGGAAACAAATAAGTAATGGTGAAATAATAAGTTCGGCAATTTTTTGTTCGAATCTTGCGTCTGATTGGAAGTTAGGAGAAAGGAGTGTAGCGGGCTACACGACTGCCGACGCGCTTCCAAGCAGAACAAGAGACGGATAAAAAATGGCGAGAGAAAGGAAGAAAAATACTTTAAAACTGTATGAACCTATTTTTTTACCATTACTAAAAATAAAAAACGCACCGGAGTCAAGGCTCAGTGCGTTTGTCCTCTGACAGGTTTCCGATAATCTGCCGGTACCTGTTTCTAGATAAGAAATGCATTCTTTTATGCAATCTCCTCGACGGCGAATTTTTCAGGATATTTACCCTGGCAAGGGCGATAATATTCCATGATTTCCTTCATGTCGGCATTGACATCCCCGGAAGGGATGATTGTTTTGGTGCAGCTGATGAGTTTTTTCTTATAGTCAACAGCATAGAGCATGATGGGAAGATTGGCTTTGAGAGCGATAAAATAGAATCCGCGTTTCCAAGTGGTGACCAGTGAGCGGGTGCCTTCGGGAGTTACCGCCAGTTCGAAGCGCGTCGCGGCTTTGGCCCGGGCGGCAAGCTGGTCGGTCAGACTGGTTTTCTTGCTACGTTCCACAGGGACACCGCCCATATGACGGAAAATAGGACCGAAAGGCCAGAAAAACCATTCTTTCTTCATTAAGAAACCAGCGGTGCGTCCCAGACTCCAATAATACATCTTGGCGATGATGAAGTCCCAGTTGCTGGTGTGCGGAGCTACGCAGATAATGCATTTGTCATGACGAGGAACGGTGACATTTTCACGCCATCCCATCCATCCGAAAAAGATTTTTCTGCAAATACTTTGAAACATAGTGTGTGGCATTATCAGAAATGCGATTGGGCGGATTCGCCGGCGAATCGCATTTCCTGGGTTAAAGTATAATGTGCTAATGTCACAATAACAACATCCGGACATTAGCACATTAATGTAAAAGCCTTAAAATGAAATTAAGCCTTGACAATCTTGTCACTCAATTCGTTTGCCTTGGCGGTAAACTCTTCACGCAATTTCTTATAGAACAAACGTTCCTGACCTTTTTCTGTGTGACTGATGCGAGAAATATATTCAGCACGGAGTTGTAAAACTTCTGCCATCAAAGCACTCAAAGCTTCTTTGTCAGCCTGATTGCACATGTTCAATGCTACACAATCAACAAAAAGTTCACCACTGATCAAATTGATGCTTTTCTTTAATCTTCTTCTACTTGCCATAATTTCAAGTTTTAATGGTTGTAATATATGTGCAGAAATTCTGCCTCTAAAAATCTGTCTTTCGACAAGGTTTTTCGTTTATTTGGTCTGGATAATCTCCATGCCCTTGACGATAGCCTGTTCGTTCATCGGAAGAAGATGATGGTGGCGTTCAGGCAAGGTCTTTGCCAAAGCCTTCATCACACTTTCCAAAGAGACTATGGGATGGATTTTGAGCAGACCGCCGAGAACGAACATGTTGAAACATTTCATCATCTTCATTTCTGCAGCTGTCTCCATCGCATTGATTTCACAGACGTTGATATCGGTACGGGACGGTTTGTCGAGAATACCGAAACTATCGTAGATAATCGTGCCGCCCGGTTTCACCTTCGACTGGAATTTGTCGAGTGAAGGCTGGTTGAGCACGATGGCTGTATCGTAACTACTGAGGATAGGAGATGAAATTTTCTCGTCGCTGACGATGACGGTGACATTGGCCGTACCGCCACGCTGTTCCGGACCGTAAGCCGGCATCCAGGTCACTTCCTTTCCTTCCATCAATCCGGCATAAGCCAAAATTTTCCCCATGGAGAGCACACCTTGACCGCCAAAGCCCGATATGATTATTTCTTGTTTCATAATAGCTGTAATCTTGGTTGATGTATGGCGCTCCGCCGGTGCTGCGGTGAGCAGAGGCAGCCGCGCCGTTATGAATACGTGGTGAAGAATAGGGACTGGTTTAGCCGATATCCTTCAAGTCGCCTACATGGTAGAAGTCGAACATGTGTTCTTCCATCCACTTGTTGGCCTTTTCAGGGGTCATCTTCCAACCGGAAGAGCAGGTGGAAACAATCTCTACCAAATTGGAACCCTTGCCGGCCATGGAGTATTCGAAGGCTTTGCGGATGGCCTTCTTGGCCTTGCGGATGGCTGCCACGTTGTGTACACTCTGACGGGTGACGTAGGCGGTACCTTCGAGCTGGGCAGCGATTTCTGTCATCTTCAAAGGATAGCCGTGAAGGTCAGCCTGACGGCCGTAAGGACAGGTAGCTGTCTTCATGCCCATCAAGGTGGTCGGAGCCATCTGGCCGCCGGTCATGCCGTAGATGGCATTGTTGATGAAGACAATGGTGATGTTTTCACCACGGTTGAGCGCGTGGATGGTTTCGGCCGTACCGATACATGCCAGGTCACCGTCACCCTGGTAGGTGAAGACGAGGCGGTCTGGCCAGAGACGTTTGCAGGCAGTAGCCAGTGCTGGAGCACGACCGTGGGCAGCTTCCTGCCAGTCGATATCCAAATAACGGTATGCGAATACTGCACAGCCCACCGGACTGACAGCAATGGTCTTTTCTTCCATTCCCATCTCGGCGATAATTTCCGCGATGAGTTTGTGTACGACGCCGTGTGAACAGCCGGGGCAATAGTGCATGCCGGTGTTGTTCATCAACTCAGGCTTCTGATATACTAGATTTTCGGGCTGGATGATATCTTCACGTTGAAGCTGTAATTCATTTCCGGCCGCTTGATTTTGGTCACTCATATGATAAAGGTATATATAAGTATTCTTTCTATACAGGATTGCTCATGCGCAGCAACATCCTATTTTCTGGAACGGTGGCCATAGCGGATATGGTTCTGCTTGTTCATATAAGGCATGCGTAAGAAAGCTTCGAACATCTTCACGATGACGGCAATCACGCCCAGGAGGAAACACCACATCGGGATGACGGGTTCGGTAAAGTAATAACCGATAGCTCCCATCGTCACCAGTGCGAGAACGATAAAGATGAAGTTCAGAATGTTTCTGATGAAGAGCAGATGGTTGTTTTTGCTGGCCTGTTCCAAGCGCTTTTCTTCAAGTTCGGGATGAGCCAGACGTTCGAGAAGATCGGATTTGTTGTCTTGCATAAGTTTTAACTTTAGAGAGTTATGATGGAGAAGTGCGGTTATTTAGTTTCAGCCTCCAGTTTGCGCAAAGCTCCAACAATTTCATCTGGGTCAGGAACGATACCGCCCAAACGACCGAAATGATGTACAGGTACACGGCCTTCTACCGCTGCGCGGACATCGAATACCATCTGGCCTGCATTGATTTCAACTGTAAGGATACCCTTGACGTGCTGGCACATCTCTCTGATTTCCTTTTCTGGGAACGGCCACAAAGTGATAGGGCGGAAAAGACCTACCTTCATACCCTGTTCCTGGGCAATGCTGATGGCCTTCTGAGAAATACGTGCGGCAGAACCGAATGCGACAATGAGATAGTCGATATCCTCGCAGCCATCGGCTTCGTAGCGTACTTCGTTGTCCTTCACCTGCTGATATTTTTCCTGAAGGTGGAGATTGTGGGTCTCCATGTTGGCTGGGTCGAGTTCCAAAGAAGTGATGACATTGACACCACGCTTCTTCAATCCGTGACCGTTGGCAGCCCATGGACATTCCTTGGCAATCTCTTCTTCTGTACGGCGGGCCTTGTAAGGAGGAAGAACGACTTTCTCCATCATCTGGCCGATGACACCGTCGGAAAGAATCATGACGGGGTTGCGGTACTTGAAAGCCAGGTTGAATCCCAGGTCGACGAAGTCCGCCATTTCCTGTACAGAGTTAGGAGCCAGTACAATCACATTGTAGTCACCGTTACCACCACCACGGGTAGCCTGGTTGTAGTCGCTCTGTGAAGGCTGGATGGTACCCAGACCCGGACCGCCACGCTGTACGTTGACCAAAAGACCCGGAACTTCGGCACCGGCCATGTAACTGATTCCTTCCTGCATCAAAGCGATACCTACACTTGATGAAGAAGTCATGACACGCTTTCCGGAGCCGCCGCCGCCATAGAGCATATTGATAGAAGCCACTTCACTTTCAGCCTGGAGTACGACCATACCGGTAGTTTCCCAAGGCTTGAGTTCGGCCAGGGTTTCGAGAACTTCACTCTGTGGAGTGATAGGATATCCGAAATAACCGTCGCAGCCGCAGCGGATGGCAGCGTGTGCGATGGCTTCGTTACCTTTCATCAAGAGCACTTCAGATTCGTGAGTGTCCTCCACTTGAGGATTTGGAATGGGTTGGGCAGTCGATTCGTATTTTTCAGTAGTTTTACGAACGGGTGCGGAACCTTTTTTGTAAACTGTGATACAGCCGTCAGGACAGACAATTGCGCAAGATGAACAGCCGATACAAGTGTCGGGCTGAGCTTCGTAGCAATAGGCGTAACCTTTGTGGTTCACTTCGTTTGTTGTCAGTGCAAGCGTTTGGGTAGGGCAAGCCACAACGCAAAGGTTACATCCCTTGCATCGTTCGGTGTTGACCACTACAGCTCCTTTTATTTTGCTCATTGCTGAATGTTTTAAAAGGTTGTTTTTATCTTGAATCCGTAGAATGGATGGGTTGAGTAGATTACGGATTGTACAAGTCTTTATTATAGAAGTTCATGATGTCAGTCAGCATTTTTCTAGCTTCGACCGCTGGACTCTCAGCATCTAGTTCTTCTGAACGTAGAAAACTGTTAGTGGCTTGTCTCCAGTCTCCAGATTTCATAAATAGACTACCTTTCAAATAGTGAAGATAGGCGTCGTTATTATTGTCTGCAAGGCCTTCTTCCACCATCTTCATCGCTTCATCCAAATGGTTGATACTGATTTCGTATTTGATTTTTTCGTGGAGTGTCTGCATACTTCTATTGTTATGTACGATAGCAAAGTTACATTATTCTCTTTAAAGAAGGTGGTTCCGTTGAAAAGTTTTCGCCGGAAATCGTTAATTTAGCTGAATTGGTATTCCTTTTGTAGCATTTCGAGGTATAATAACTCTCGAAAAGTTATTCAAATCTCATGGTTCTCGGGTGGAATATTGACTTGATTTTGCACACTTTGGCCCAGTGTGTCGTTTCTTAGGCTTTTGTTTTTGACTTTTCATATTTGGCGCGATTTACTCTTGTTGTTGGTGCTTCTCTTTTTTTTCTGACCCGGTCCTTGTTGTGGATGGATACCGGCAATATCCCTTTCTGAAGTTGGGGTATTTCTTGTAGTACGTATGGCTTTTTTATTCTGAGACGTGTTGCGTCAGTCCATTTCTTCCAAGTTGTATCTAGAAAAATGAATGAGAGATAAAGTCATTAACGCCCATGGTAAAAAATCCACGGTCCCAATGGAAAAACAGTCCATGAGCTTTTGGAAAAAGCTCCAAGGGCCACGGACTTTTAGTAAGAGGCAGGTGTCGGTGTGCCGCGGCTTCGCTGTTGTCTGTATTACTTTTATTAAAGATCCGATCCTTGATGCGGTATCTTTGTCGGCGGCAGGTATGTATATATGGGGGAAGATGCAGGTCGTAGCGAGGAATTGCTCTGTGCGTTTGTGTTTTCCTAAAATATCGTGACAGAGGGTAGTCGGTGCCTTACAAAACAATCATCGCTGCAATTCTGACACTACAGAATTACAGCGATGTAAGTTGGGCTCGGTTTAACTTGTGGGTCCAACGAAGATATATTATCAATTTTCATTCAGCGTTTAAATCAACGGAATGTTGTGTGCGGCACAGTCTTCACGCATTTCTTCCGGCCAGATGCTGGCTTGGATTTCACCGATATGCGCCTTACCGAGATAAAGCATGCAGAGTCGGGATTGTCCGATACCGCCACCGACACTTAGTGGAAGGGTATTGTTGACGAGGCGCTTGTGGAAATAGAGTTCCAAGCGTTTTTCCTTGCCGCTCTCTTTCAACTGGCGGAGGAGGGCCTCACGGTCCACACGGATACCCATGGAGGAAATCTCTACAGCATGTCCCAGTACGTCGTACCAGAGGAGCAAGTCACCGTTGAGGCCGGGGAGTCCGTTTTCTGCAATGGTGGAATAGTCATCATAGTCGGGAGCACGGAGGTCGTGAGGTTGACCGTCACCCAGAGGACATCCGATACCGATGATGAATACCGCACCATATTCCTTGGTGATGGCGTCTTCACGTTCTTTGGGGCTGAGGTCGGGATAGCGCTGGCGAAGTTCTTCCGCATGGATGAAGGTCACTTCTTCCGGAAGTAGCGCTTTCAGTTGTGGGAAACGTTCGCGAACTAGAAATTCTGTGCGGAGCATAGCGGCATAGATACAGCGTACGGTGCGTTTCAAGTATTTGATGGTGCGGTCTTCTGGTCGGATGACACGTTCCCAGTCCCATTGGTCTACATAGAGAGAATGGAGGTTGTCAAGTTCTTCGTCTGCGCGAATCGCATTCATATCGGTGTAGATTCCATATCCGGGTTCCACCTGATGGTCTGCCAAGGTCAGTCTTTTCCACTTTGCCAGAGAGTGTACCACTTCCGCTTGGGCATCTCCCAAATCTTTGATGGGGAAGGTGACCGGACGTTCCACACCGCTGAGGTCATCGTTGAGTCCGAGACCACGGCGCACGAAGAGGGGACCGGTGACGCGACGGAGACGGAGCCCTGTGGCTAAGTTGGATTGGAAAAAGTCTTTGATAATTTTGATACCTTGTTCAGTTGAGTTCTGATCGAGTAGAGGACGATAGTTTTTGGGTTTTATAAGGTGGCTCATGCTTGCTTATTGTAAATTTTCAGCAAATATACATATTTATTTGAAATAGAAAAACGAAGTAATGTGTAATTTTGATATTTTGAAAATAAAATACTAGCAATATGGTATATATGTAATAGGAAAAAGCGCATTTTACTACATTTTCGGTCTCGAATGGTCTTCTTTTGTTATGAGAAGGGAACTGTTGGTTATGGTTTGCCTTGTGTTATCTATCTCCTATATAAAGACATCGAAGGCTTTCGATTTTCTCTGTTTCTAGGTGGCGCCAATAGATGGCTGAGTCCAGAAGGGATAGTTGTCGGTGAAACGGGAATATGGAATCGAAATGTAAACGGATGAAGGGAGATGGGGATGAGGGATACTGTTTTTGTTGGTATAAAAAATAGGAATAAGACGAATCCTATTCCTATTTATATATTATGCCATCAAACTTTTCTTGTAACTCCGGTAGCCATAAAGTATGACAACGAGGAAGCAGAAGAAGGGAAGTATGAAGGAGACATTGACTGCCGGCATACCGAACAATTCTTGTTGGTCGATGATGGCGCCCTGAAGAGGGGGCATCAGTGCTCCGCCTACAATGGCCATGACCAGAAAGGCCGCTCCTAGTGTTGTGTCACGTTCGTCGACGTTCTCCAGAGCGATGCCATAGATGGTCGGGAACATGAGGGACATGAAGAAGCTGATGCAGACGAGGCAGTAGAGACCGCCCATGCCTTCTATCAAAATGGTGCCTGAGGTGCAGATGGCTGCTCCGGTACCGAAGGCGGTCAACAGGGCTCTCGAGTTGACGTACTTCATGAGGAAGGTGCTGATGAAGCGGCTGCATAGGAACAGGCTCATGGCGACAATGTTGAAATTCTGTGCCGTGGCTTTGTTGATTCCTAAGTTGTCAGCATATTGAATGATGAAAGTCCATACCATAATCTGGGCGGCTACATAGAATATCTGTGCGACCACTCCTTCACGGTAGACTGTATTGTGCCAGAGCCGGTGGATGGTGGCCTTGGCACTCACCTTTTCTTTTAGTTTGCCAACTTTGGGCATCTTGGTGAGGGCTATGATGATGAACATAGTCAGCACCACAAGTCCGATAGCCACATAAGGGTTGCGGATAATGGCCAGGTCGTGGACGCGGATGCCTGCCTTCTCGGTTTCACTCAAGGTATTGAAAATAATTTCCCCGGCGGCGTTACGTTTGTCGGAGAGCAGATTGGGCAATACGACGAGTGAGGCTACCGCCATCCCCGAAAGCGATCCCATCGGGTTGAAGGCTTGTGCCAGATTCAAACGGCGGGTAGCTGTTTCCTTTTCTCCTAAAGAGAGGATGAAGGGGTTGGCTGTGGTCTCGAGGAAGGCCAGTCCGAAAGTCAGAATATATAGAGAGAAGCAGAAAAATACAAAACTCTCGTTGGCGGCAGCAGGAATAAAGAGGAAGGCGCCGGTGGCGTAAAGTCCTAATCCCAGCAAGATGCCGCTTTTATAACTGAATTTCCGGATAAATAGGGCAGCCGGTATCGCCATGGTGGCATAACCGCCATAGAAGGCGAATTGCACCATAGAGGCCTTGGTGGCAGAAAGTTCCATAACTGTTTGGAAGGCGGCTACCATCGGGTTGGTAATATCGTTGGCGAAACCCCATAGCGCGAAGAGCGACGTAATGAGAATAAAGGGTATCAGAAATTTTCTTTCGACCAGAATCGCCGCAGGATTTTCTCTTTTCTTTATTTGCATAGTCAGACTTGCTTATGGTTGGTACAGATGGAACATTCTTTCCATGGGTTGCCACTTCTCAGCCGAAGTCATACCGGCTTTCACCAATTGGAATTCGGCCATATAGTCTTCCCATTCAGCCTGGCGGGGAAGGGTGGCGAGACGTGCCATCGCACTGTCCCAGTCGAAGTCGACGGGCGTCTCGACAATCATGAAGAGGCGTGTGCCCAGAATATAGATTTCCATTTCGAGTATGCCGACTTCACGGATTCCCGCGATAATTTCTTTCCAGGCATGGCCTTCACTGTGGCGTTTGCGGTATTCGGCAATCAGTGCCGGATCGTCGCGGAGATCTAAGGTTTGACAATAGCGTTTTACTGGACCGTTATATTCTTGAACGCGGTATCCTGTTTTTGTTGTTTCTTGCATGTTTTTTATATAAGAAATAGAAGTCAATAAATACAAACTCTCGGATAAGGAGTCTCAGAATGGCTGGACAGATGAGAACAGCCGGCAAACTTCTTATCGGAGGGTCTGCCAATTTTTATACAAATTTAGAAAATAGAATCTATTCTTTTTCCTATTTGATTAGATTTATGGATTTTTCGGTTCTGAATCCCCCTGGCTCAGGGGAGAAATCAGGGTTTTGAACCTGGTTATGGAAACAAACTGTATTCATCGTTGTGGAAAATACGTGACGGGTGTCACACTCCGTTGTACGATTTCCCGCAATTCGTCGAGGTTGGCCACTTCTTTCAGGGCGATGGCCTGGGTGAGAATGTTTCCCATAGCCGTGGCCTCCACCGGACCGGCTTTTACCGGAATGCCGGTGGCGTTTGCCGTCAGTTGGTTGAGCAGGCGGTTTTGGGAGCCGCCGCCGATGATGTGCAAGACCTGCAACGGACGGGGAAGCAGCTGGTTGAGCGTATGTACGGCCTCCTGGTATTTGTGGGCCAGCGATTGCAGGACACAGCGGGTAATTTCAGCTTTTCCTTCCGGTATTTTCTTTCCATGGTCCCGGAAATAGTCGAGAATGGCTTTTTCCATGCTTTCGGGATTCATGAAAGAGGGATGGTCCACAGGGATGAGCAAGTCGGTCTGTACTTTTTCTGCGGCAGAGAGTAAACCGTCGTAAGTTTGTTCCTCACCTCTTTCCTTCCATTCCGCCATCAATCGTTGGAGAATCCAGAGTCCGGTGATGTTTTGGAGGAAACGGATATGTCCGCCTACACCGCCTTCATTGGTGAATTGTCCGCGTCGGGCTGCTTCCGTCAGAATCGGCTCTTCCAGTTCGACACCGAGTAATGACCAGGTACCCGAACTGAGATAGGCGAAGTCACTGCCCGGGGTGGCGGGAACAGCGGCCACCGCACTGGCTGTGTCGTGACTGCCCACGGCTACCACGGCTACCTCGTGGAGACCGAGTTCCTCTGCTATTTCCTCTTTTATCTTGCCACGGACTGTACCGGGTTGGACAATCTCCTTGAAAAGGGAGGGCGGAAGGCCGAGGGTTTCCAACGTTTCCTGGCACCAGGTGCGCTTTCGCGCGTCCAGGAGTTCGGAGGTTGAAGCGATGCTGTATTCATTGTTGGCAACGCCGGTCAGAAAATAACTGAACAGGTCAGGCATGAGGAGCAGGTGGTCGGCCGCATCCAGCAAGGATGTATTCTTGTGCATCAGACTGTAGAGTTGGAAGAGAGTATTGATTTCCATTACCTGGATACCCGTCTGGGCATAGTGGTGCTGCAGGTCCAACTTTTGGAATACTTTTTCAGGTATCCCCTGGGTGCGGGCATCCCGGTAGCATACAGGATTGCTAAGTAAGTTGCCGTCCTTGTCGATGAGGCCGAAATCTACTCCCCAGGTATCGATGCCGACACTTTTTATATCCAACCCTCTCTGTGCAACGAGTCGCAGCCCTTCCTTCATGTCTTCGAAGAGTGCGGGGAAGTCCCAGTAAAGATGGTTGCCCAACTTTACCTGGCGGTTGCCAAAACGGTGCACTTCTTCCATTTTGAGTTGCCCTCCTTCGAGCCAACCGGCAATCACTCTTCCGCTGCCGCCACCAAAATCAACAGCGACATGGACGTTTTTGGGGTTTCTTGCCATAGAATCGGATTTTATATTGTCTTTTTCCCTAATACATAAACTTCAAGGTCTTCTATTTCTTCAGGAGTGAGGACATCGTAGTTGCCTTCGCTCTGAACGATGATGCGGCAGGCCATTTCGAAAAACATGGCGCGTTCGAAAACTTCGTCAAAATCTTTGCCGCAAACCACCTGACCGTGGTTGGTCAATAATATGGAGTTGTGGTCCTTCATGGCTTCGATGACAGCGGCAGCCAGTTCGGGAGAGCCGGGGCGGTAATAGGGGATGATTGGTATTTCACTGCCTACGTGACAAGGTATTTCTGCTGTGACGTTGAAGTTGGTAGGTTTCTTCTTCATGCAGGCGATGGCGGTGGAATAAGGAGATTGAAAATGGAGTACCACATTGACATCGGGGCGGTTGCGCAGAATGCCCAAATGGAAACCACTCTCCATGGAAGGTTTGACACCGTTGAGAACTTCACCGGTAGCGATTTTCACCTGTGCCACTTTTTCTTTCTGTAAATTGGGTACCCAGGAACCGGTGCCCGATACGAGGGCTTCTTCGCCAATACGCCAGGAAAGGTTTCCGCTGCTGCAAATAGTGAGATTGGCATCGCCGACACGGTGAGCCTGCTTGAGGAATTCCTCAATATGAAGTGAATCAATCATGATGGTGTTTTTGTTTAGAATAATAATAAAGGTTAGAGGACTTGTTTGATAACTTCCTTCTGAAGAAGTATTCTGCCTCATAAATTGAAAATGGAAATTCCGCAGTATCAAGTCCCTTCTCTGAAATTCATCATGGATGAGAAGGGACTTGATAGCATACGGATAGATGGAAGGATAAATCTCGCATGCGAGGTCTATCCAAGTTTTACCTTATTTATAAATAGGTCCGTAAGTGGTGCAAGCACGGTAGTCGGCACCTTCCTTGTCCATACCGAAGGCGTTCCAGGCTGCCGGACGGAAAATATCCTTTTCGTCCACATTGTGCATGCATACCGGGATGCGGAGCATGGAAGCCAGTGTAATCAGATCGGCACCGATATGACCGTAACTGATAGCGCCGTGGTTGGCACCCCAATTGTTCATGACAGAATAAACGTCTCTGAAAGCAGGTTTGTCGCAAAGACGGGGAACGAACCAGGTGGTAGGCCAGGTTGGATCGGTGCGCTCATCGAGAATATGGTGGATTTCTGGATCTAGGTCGACAGTCCATCCTTCAGCCAATTGCAAAACCGGACCGAGGCCTTTCACCAAATTCAAGCGCACCATGGTCATCGGCATGCCACCTTTGGTGAGGAAGTTGGAGGAGAAACCGCCACCACGGAAGTAGTCACGGTTGGCCGGGCACCAGTGGGTAGCCTGCAAGCACTTTTCAACTTCTTCTTCTGTTAGATCCCAAGGCTGTTTCATAGTTGGATGTCCTTCTGCGTCGGTTGCCTGACCAGTACCGTCGAGAGTCGTTGCACCAGAGTTGATCAGATGGATGAAACCATTGGCAGCAGCACCTGTCACTTTCTTGCCAGTTACGCGTTTCACTGCTTCCGGACTCCAATAAGTACGGATGTCACTGAAGATTTGGGCGCGGTTGCTCAGCAAATGGTTGAACAACATGGCAACTCCGTTGCAGGCATCGTTTTCTGTAGCAAGCACGAAAGCCTCTCGAATACCGTTCCAGTCAAATGAGGTGTTCAGCAAGGATTCGGTATAGTCACCGTTAGGATAGAAGTCAGTCCACTGGCGTTGTCCTTGGAAACCGGCAGCGATGGCATTGTGACCGATGGCCTCTTCCTTGAAGCCCATGGCTTCCAATTTCGGATTGCCAGTCATCAGGTCGCGCATGATGAGGGTCATCTTGACAACGAAGTCCCAGTCGGCGTCCTTTTGTTCACGGGTTTTTGCCTTCTCTGGACGGTTGCGGTCGGCAGCCTCCTGGCTCATGGCATGTGCCTTGGTCCAGGCCATCGCCTTTTCATATTCTTCGTGGTCGTAGATGCCTTCGCTCATACGGCGGATGATTTCGGTTAGGTCGACCGATTCGCAACGCATGCCCAGATATTCTTGGAAGAACTCAGGGCTGACAATGGAACCTGCAATCCCCATACACATACTGCCCATAGACAGGTAGGACCTGCCGCGCATTTGAGCTACAGCGATGGCAGCCCGTGCGAAGCGCAACAATTTTTCAGCAACATCGGCAGGGATGGTATTGTCTTCCAAATCCTGCACGTCGTGACCATAGATGCCGAAAGCAGGGAGACCCTTTTGGGCATGGGCGGCCAAGACAGCAGCCAGGTAGACAGCGCCGGGACGTTCCGTTCCGTTAAATCCCCATACAGCCTTTGGCCAGTAAGGGTTCATATCCATGGTTTCTGCACCATAACACCAGCAAGAAGTGACCGTGATGGTGGCGCCGACTCCTTCGCGTTCGAACTTTTCAGCACAAGCGGCACTTTCTCCGACACGTCCGATGGTGCCGTCAGCGATGACGCATTGCACAGGTGTACCGTCACCATATCTCAGATTTTTAGAAATCAGATCGGCTACAGCGTGAGCCAAGGCCATAGTTTTGTCTTCCAGACTTTCACGAACTCCCCCCTGACGACCGTCGATGGTTGGGCGAATACCAATTTTTGGATAGTTTTTCATAAAAAATAATATTTAAGGTGCATAAGTAATCCGACAGAATTCAAAATCATCCGTAGAGGATATTGAGGTATTGAATACCCGATTGCTTACTTAAAAATAAAAGGATCATCCTTGTTTGCAAAGAAAGTCTTTTTTATTGAGATGACCTAAATATTTGAAAACCAAAAGTGTTGAAATTTCCTAAAATAAAAACACCCTGTGTTTATCGGTTTTATCTCTGCTTGTCGGCACTAGAAATCAGCTTGCTTTCTGTTCTTGTCAGATAGAATGGGGAGAAATGCCCATTTAAAAGTTGGCAGGTTCAGAATAATTCTGTATATTTGCAACCGTTTGGTCCCGTAGCTTAGCTGAATAGAGTGTCAGATTCCGGTTCTGAAGGTCGTGGGTTTGAATCCCACCGGGATCACTTTTATAAGACTCAAGTACTTGCATTTCAAGTTCTTGAGTCTTATTTTTTTACTTAGCGCAGCTATTTAAAGGTATTATCATAGGCGGGGAAAATCTTCCATTTTCCTATTTTATCCATAACAAAAGCTATATTATGGTTATGGTCGTCAGTATTATTGAACAAACTTTTGAGTACCATCCTTTGAAAGATTTCCTCGTTGTCTTTTTCCGGAAGGCACTTTCTTCTGCAAAGCGTCGTCCTCACTTCATTCCTTTCAAATCGTATTTTAATGGTTCTGAAAATAAAGTTGCCCTATTTTTTGAATTTTTTCTTGAATGTGTCTATATTATGTAAGTTGAATAAAATAGTGGGAGTATATGAAAGAGGGTGTGAACTTCAAAAAATATATGCACACAGCGGCTGCCCGTCCACAAGACTTTTTGGATAACGTAAAGGGGAAGGCGGAACCGGAGGAGTGGAAACTCTTTTGGGCTTTCTACGCAGCCATCCGACTTCACGACGAGGAGTTCAAGGAACAGATTGTTGAGGAGTATGTAGAGGATCAGGAGGAGGGAAATGACTTCCATCTGTTGTTGGTCTATGAGAAATACTTGGAGTATCTCAGCGACCCGGAATATGAAGAATATTTGGAGAGCGGATTGGATTTCTTAGACCTGGCGGACGAGGGACTTTCACCATTGTTGAGCGAGGCTTTTGAGGTCTTGCGGAGTTTGCTTTCTCATGAGAAGGAGCAGAAAGATATATATATTAACTGTATGAAGTTATTTTTTTACCATTACTTATAGTAGGTTCAGAGAAGACAGAGGTTGGTAAAAGTGTTCGGTTTCGCACACCTACTGTGCGGATTCGAACACTTTTGTAAAATGAAGTTTTTGTTATTCTGTTGATTATGAATGAAATAACGGAATGGTATGCTTTTTGCTTTATATAAATTGAAAAATGACAGCTGGAAAATTCCGGTAATTCCTATCGTAAAGAGTAAATATAAATTCATAAGCGATGATTCCGTCACATCCTGCTTTTCCGAAACTGAGCAAGCGGAAAAGTAGGGGTGGCGGAATTTTTTAAGATTCTGCACTCGCAGAGATCCGCTTCCTTAAAATTGACCACGGGAGTATCTCCTTTAGATAGAGAGCGATGACTTGAACGGTATGGGGGCGGTATGATGAATCTTAATCTTGAAGTCGCTATGGAATATTTAAATAGATATTTGAGCAGCCTCCTCCCAAGAGCGACATTCCGTCTCTTCCGAGAGGAGGCTGTTCATAAAATGGGATTTCCCTTACAGCATGTAGTTCAGGCAACGACGCCACCGTCTACTGAGATGACCGTGCCGGTGACATAAGCAGCCCAGTCGCTGGCAAGGTAGACAAAGGCATTGGCGATATCTTCCGCCTCCGCCATGCGTCCCAATGGAATTTTGTCAATCAGCGGTTGGATGACTTCTTTGGGGAGCTGCACGACCATGTCGGTCTTGACAACTCCTGGAGCCACTGCGTTGACGCGGATATGGTCCTTTCCCAATTCCCGTGCCAGAGATTTGGTGATTCCGTTGACGGCAAATTTGGAAGCAGGGTAGGCAAAACCGGAAGGCTGACCGTAGAGGCTGACCATCGAACTGGTATTGATAATGCTGCCACCACCGTTGGCTTTCATGATGCGGGCAACTGCCTGGGTGCAGACGAAGAGGGCCTTGACGTTCAGATTCATGATGTCGTCATATTCCTTTTCTGTATAATCGTAGAAATGGGTACTTTGTGAGATGCCGGCATTATTGGCGAGAATATCAATTTTTCCATATTTTTCCCGCACTTGTTCGAATGCCTTTTCCACTTCTTCCAGGTTCGTGAGTTGAGGCCAGATGGCATCTGCTTGAGCTTCGGGCATTTCTCTGTGGATTTGTTCCAAAGCTTTCTCCGCAGTGGTTTGTCGTGAACCGCAGAGTACGACGGTGGCTCCGGCTTCCAGAAACTTTTTGACGATGGCATAACCGATACCTCGGGTGCCGCCAGTGACAATGGCGACTTTGTTGGATAATAGATGATTCATAGTATATGTGTTTTCAATGGATTCTAGGGCTAATATAGTGAATATTCTTTTTCGTAGTAGGGATAAAATGTTTTTTGTATCAGTAAGTCGTCGAAATTAAATTAACTTTTGTTTTTTATGGATTTCTATCGATTTCTTTATGGGTGATTTCCCTTTTTATGTCAGTTGCTTAACTTGCTAATATCCTTCCTTCTAAGTAGGTCTCGTGCAAACGAAAATCGCTTGAAGGCTATGCTGAGTGCCGCAGAGATTTTGCAAAGCATCCCTTCAGATCTCTGATAACATGTTGATTCATTCCGACTACTTCATAAAAAAAGGTGAAAGAGCGCATAGGCACTCCTCCACCAATTGTCATATAAGTGGTATGAAAAAATTATGAATTTGTATCTGTTCTTCCTTTTCGGTAATTGTCTCCGTCGATGGTGACTGCTTCTATTGTATGTCAATCAATTTATGCGTTTGCAAACTGAGACGCCAGTTGGGATGTGCCAATATGCAGGCCACGGTTTCTGCGGTGTTGGAGCAAGAACAGGGTTGGAGGAAGAAATGCTGGGCGGGGAATCGCTCGTAGGGGGTGAGTTCCTGTCCTTGATATACCACCTTGATTTCGTCCATGCGGGGAAGGATGACTTCTCCTCCGTCTTTCGGTGAACAGGTAATCCAATCGATAGCTTCCGGCAAGCGGTGGGTGCCATTGGTCTCGATGCAGACATATTTTCCTGCCTGGTGGAGAAGGTCGATGAAGGCATCGTCAATCCATAGGGAAGGTTCGCCCCCCGTGAGGATGACTACCTTAGTCGGATATTGGTTGATGGCGTGAAGTATCTCTTCGTCAGAGAGAAAGGTGCCGGTTTCGTGTTGGGTATCACAGAAGGGGCATTTCAGATTGCAACCGGAGAAACGGACGAAGACGGCGGGCGTACCCGTATGGAAGCCTTCCCCTTGGAGGCTGTAGAATATCTCGTTAATCTTTCTCATAAATAGCCACGTTTCCTTCCGATTCTTGTACTTCAACTTTAAAGCAGGTAGGAATTTGTTCACAAACCCAGTGAGCGATATTTTCTGCTGTCGGATTGAAAGGCAGCACTTCGTTCAGATTCTTGTGGTCGAGATGTTCCTTGACTGCTTTCTTGATATGTGTGAAATCCATGACCATACCGTCGGCATTCAGTTCTTTAGCACGACAATAAACGGTGATTATCCAATTATGTCCGTGAAGGCATTCACATTTGCTGGGGTAAGAAAGTTTCAACTGATGGGCGGCGGAAACTTCCATTCTTTTGATTACGGTGTACATTAAAAATATAATGGTTAAATAGATTCAATAAAAAGTTCTGCATTTAATGTCACCTCAATGCAAATACAAAAATAGAAAAAATATTGGGCTCGTTGTGAAACTGCCCCTTTATTCTAGGAGATTGTTCCTTTCTTGTAGGAGTATTGGCGAATTTGAGAACACTAGAAGGGCTTTTGTTGAGTGAGGAGTTAGGAGGGAGGAGGGAGGAGTTGGAGGTAGTGAGGGGTGAGGAGTTAGGAGTTAGGGGTGAGGGATTAGGTCAGTAGGTAGGGACATGAAATTTCATGTCCGCTGGCTAGAAACGCGTATTAACTCCACGAAGTGACCAAAAGAATACCGCACTCGGTTCGGAAATGATATATCATGCCGCAAGGGAAATGCGTTTTCAATGGATGCTAAGCGCTGAAAGGGCATGGCCCTTTCACTTCTATGCTGACCAACTTCTCTCTCCTCACTCCTCACTCAACAAATGTCCTGCGGAGCGGGGCAAAACGGGCTCTCGA
>SAMEA104404103__coassemble_1073_pt1 | contig 17610 bp, 11 predicted proteins | sample SAMEA104404103__metabat2_high_PE_061 | metagenome-assembled genome bin SAMEA104404103 (sample SAMEA104404103) | Balaenoptera acutorostrata | reverse complement strand
TTATTATTGTATTAAGAATACTGCGTAGATGGAAAGCGAATCACTGCAATGAACCTATCTGAATGATAAAAAGCTCGAGAACTACGTGGTGTAAGCCATCTCAACACTAAAAAACGTGCCCCAGCTGCGCATTCGCAACTGGGGCACAATGTATATTTAGAGGTTATTTACAGCCACCTGACTTATTCTTGTGACTTCTTCCTCAATGCAAAGTAAATGGCACTCAAGAAGCCCAAAACAATCAGAGCAATGGCAATATAAGCAATGCCATTCGTAGTTGACACACTGTCAGGACGGAACTCTAAAACAACTTGATGACTACCTGCAGGAACCTTCAGGGCACGAAGAACATAATTGACGCGTCCCAATTCAACTTCCTGACCATCAATGGTAGCGGTCCAACCTGGATAATAGATTTCAGAGAAAACTACGACACCACCCTTTTCTGAATGTATATCGTAATGTAATTCATTGATCGCATAATTGGTCAGTTTTGCACTACCAATACCCAGAGCACTGCCGTCTAACTGACTTTTAAACTTTTCGTCAGCGACAGCCGCTGTTTTAGTGTCTAATCCCGTAAGACCAGCCATTTCCGCATCTGCTCCCTTCACAAAGTCCAAAGATTGAACAAACCAAGCATTTCCATTAGCCTTGTAGTTGCGTACGACAGTAGCCCCGCCTGCAAAAATCAAATACTTGGTATTCAACATATTCAACACCGGGGTTGAGAATGCACTATCGGCAGCAATATCCTGTGAAACCATATCAATCACTTGCTGTACATTAGTAACTTTTGCAGAAAGCAGACGAAGGGTATCCTTGGCTATTGCATTCTGCGCAACCGCAGCAGCCTCAGCCCATTGTTTGTTTTCTCTACGGATATGACGCTCTATCAAGTCCTGATAACGGCGCAATTTAGCAGCATGGTATCCGCCAATCATCTTGTGATAGTAACCGCTACGGTTGGTTTCAAAACCTTCAATATCACAAACACGATATTCAGGGTCTGTATCTGCCAGAATGTATTCATCTGCAGGAGTTTTCTGAACAAGATTCTGCTTATATGTTGGTTCCTGAAAACAATCATCATTCAAGTAGCGTTTGTTCTCACCCCACATGTCAAACAAGGATGTGACAATCAAAACCGCACACAACATCCAACCCTTAAAAGCCTTCACTCGAGTATAAAGCACAATCAAAACCGCAGCAAAAAGGATAAACAAGAAGGAACGTCCGGCACTGGCAGCCAGAATGCCATGACGGACATCAGTTATACTATGTTGAAAATCGGATAGATTCAATCCCAATTGTGCCTGATAGGGAGTCAAACGAGTCAGCACATCCGCTTCATTCATATTAATACAATCACCAGCAAGGCCCGGAGCTATCCAGAAGAGAAGACAGATACCGCCAGTCAAGGCAAAAGCAAAATAGAAAGCTACAGTATTATTTTTTTCTGATAAAGTTTCAGGACGACGAATCAATTTAGCCAAACACATCATCGCCAACAAAGGCATCGTGAATTCAGCTATAACCAATGCAGACGAAACCGTACGGAACTTATTGTACAATGGTAAATTGTTTATCAGAAAATGAGTGACATCAGGAATATTTCGTCCCCATGCAAAAACAAAAGATATCAATGTAGCTATCAACAAAGCCCACTTCATTGGGCCACGTACATAGAACAGCCCAAGCACGAAGAGGAAACAAATAATAGCTCCAACATATACTGGTCCGACAGTACCCGGCTGCTCGCCCCAATAACAGGACAATCCAGGAGCACTACCACCTAATTGCTGGGCAAGCATCTGAACCTGATAGAGATAGCTGTCATTTTTTGCACCCGAAGGAGTCTCCAACATACTTTCTCCAGAGCCACCACCTTTAAAGTCGGGAATCATCAAAGTGAATGTTTCCCCCACTCCATAGCTCCAACCTGTAATATAGTCAAAATCCAGGCCACTCTTTGGAGTTTCACGAACTTCATCTGTTTTGTTTGCATTTCTCAGAGGAGTCAGTTCAGCCTTGCCACGCATAGACTCCTTGGCATATTCCTGAGTATGGTAAAGGTTCGGCAGATTTGCCATCACACCAATCATACCCGCAATAAGAATAACACCAGTAGCCTTCAACCAACTTTTAGCATTTGCAGTATGCTCTTCAAATTCTTCTATCTGTGCCTCACTTTTACGCTTCATGAATGCAGAAACACCATAAGCCACTGCGATACATGCCATAACAAAGAAGAAGTAGTAAGACATTTGGGCATGGTTCGAAAGAATTTGGAATGCTGTAAACAAAGCGGTTACGGCACCACCCCAAAGCAGTTTACCTCTGTAACAAAGCACCAATCCGGCAATCGTAGGCGGTATAAAAGCTAAAGTCATCACCTTCCATATATGACCGGCAGCGATAATGATAAAGAAATACGAAGAGAATGCCCATACGATGGCACCCAGAGCAGACAACCACACCTTGAAGTTGAAGGCTCTCATCAGAATGTAGAAGCCCAAGAGATAAAGGAACACATAGCATAAAGCCCCAGAAGTACCCAAGCCATAGACTTCTGCAAAAAAGTCGAGTACGTCGGAAGACTCATAGCCCGGTGCGATCTGATAAGTTGGCATACCGCTGAATGCAGAGTTCGTCCAACGGCTGACTTCTCCTGTCTGTTGCTGGTACTCGATACGGTCCTGCGCCATACCTACAGCGCCATCATTATCGTGGCCGCCCAATATCAGACCGTCGGTAACAGGTTTCTGAAAATAAAAGAAGCTGATCAGGAAGAATACGAGTATCGCGACCGCATCGGGCCATAGACGCACAATCTTCTGCCAGCCACTACTTGTAGTCCCCTCCATCAGAGAGGCGAAATTTTGAGTGGTATTTTCCATAAAAAAATGATTGAGTTTATATTCTAAGCTGCAAAGTTAATGCAAAAAATCTCGCTTCCGAATAGATATACAAATATAAATACGCGCGTGCGCGTATTTTAACTTATTGGAATCGGGGCCAATAATACAGAATGTTCTATACCTCCGATTCCTCATTCAACGCCACCGACTGTCTGCTATCCTATTGATAAAAAGATAAAGAGAAAAACGATATCAATTATACATGTATTCGCCAGAATATTACTTTTGACCACTAAATACTACAATTCGGCTATTTTCTGCGAAATAAATTCCATACCTAGAAATACTTAATAATTGTCCTATTTGTCGTCAAGTTTCATCGGAATAGACGACTTTTTATCTATTTATCAACGAAATAGCACTCAGAACCTTATAAATGTTTCACGTTTATGAACTTTTTGTGTAAATTTGCAGCCTGTATTTTCAATTCGGAAAACGATATTTATATATGATACTAAAGAAGTTACCACTTTTTTTCGCAGGTTGCGCGATTTTTACTTTGAGCTCCTGCATACAAGGAGAACCTCTTAACGCAGAATGCGACATCGTTGACGTCGACAGCGTATGGATAAAAAACAATAAGAGCATACTTATAGGAACACCCATTATCACTAACAACACAGTATCCTTCAGCATCCAAAAGGGAACAGACCGTACCAATCTGAATCCTTCTTTTTATTTAACCCCAGGTGCTGAACTGACGATGCAGAAATCAGGTATCACTGTTGAAGCCAACGGTGCCCCCCGTGATTTCTCCTCACCTCAAATATATACGACCTACTCTGAAGATGGCAATTGGTCGAAAGAATATACCGTTTCGTTCAACTATCCACAGCCCATCACTACTTGCCGTTTCGAGCATTACGAATTGGATCAGAGCAAGCGTTACCATGTTTGGTACGAAATAGACAAGGAGGACCAGGCAAACCCACGCCGCGACTATTGGGCTTCGGGCAATGCTGGTTACGCATTGACCGGTATGGGTAAGGAACCTGTCAACTATCCTACGGTTTCTACTCCGCAAGGTTACAAAGGAAATGGTGTGAAATTAGAAACCTGCTCTACCGGTTCATTCGGTGAGAGCGTCAATATGCCTATCGCTGCCGGCAACCTCTTTATCGGTGAATTCAAGGCAGGTCAGGCAATGATCTGGCCCCGCAAGGCGACACGCTTCGGCCTCCAGTTGGTTGGTGGAAAACCTCTTTTCCTCTCCGGTTACTATAAATATACTGCAGGCAAGGTCTTTACCGACAAAGACGGCAATGTGGACAACAGCCGTAAGGATACCTGCGACATCTACGCCGTAATATACGAAGTGGATCCTGCGAAGTTTGAACCTCTAAATGGTGACGACGTACTCAGCAGCAAACGTATCGTTTCGATGGCGCGTATTGACAATCCGGGCGAGCCTCAGGAGTGGAAGCGTTTCGTCGAACCTTTCCGCCCGATGAATAACAAGAGTTTCGAAGAGGAACGTCTCCGCAACGATGGTTATGCCATCGCCATTGTCGCAACTTCCAGCCGTCAGGGTGCTTATTTCGAAGGAGCCATCGGCAGTATCTTATACATCGATGAACTCAAGGTCACTTGGGAAGGTGATGAAATAGAAAAGAATTCCATTGATTTCTAGCCCCGAGTTGAACACAAATCTTTTTTCAGATAAACAGTCTTATGAAAAATAAATATATACTTCTGATCGTTGCGCTGCTCACCGCTATCAGCACAACAGCAAATACTGTAAACGATTCGAAAGAGACAGACGACAATCTGCTTCGTGCAGCTTTGAAAGGCTGGCACATCCGTCTGGGTGCCGGTTTCAATATCGGTGGTTCCGCACCACTTCCCTTACCCGCAGAGATTCGTAATATCGACGGTTACAATCCTGGTATGAACATCACTATCGAGGGAGCTGTTCAAAAAAACTTTAATGAATCTCCCTGGGGGATGCTTTTAGGTGTACGTCTCGAGAAGAAAGGTATGAAAACCGATGCTACTACCAAGAATTACCACATGGAAGCAGTAAACGATGACGGTTCAGGAACAGTCATTGGTGCTTGGACGGGTAAGGTACATACAGAAGTTGACAACAATTATCTGACCTTCCCCATATTGGCTACTTACAAAATCAGCGATCGCTGGCAACTTTCCGGAGGTCCATACCTTTCCTGGATGTTTGACGGGAGTTTCACCGGATACGCTCACGACGGTTACATTCGGGACCAGAATCCTACAGGAGAAAAAGCAGAAGTCAGCCGCGCAAGCTATGATTTCTCTGATGATCTCCGCCAATTCAACTGGGGTATTCAAGTAGGAGGTGAATTCAAGGCATACAAGCATCTGGGTGTCTTCGCCATGTTACAATGGGGACTCAACGGAATTTTCCCAAAAGATTTCAACAGTGTGACCTTCGAACTTTATCCTATTTACGGAACAATTGGTTTTAACTATTTATTCTAAAATAACCATTTTTCAAACTAACATTTGAAGCGTATGAAGAAATTATTACTCACAATCATGACAGTGCTGACCATGGGCGTTACAGCCACAGCACAAAACATCGCTGACCTAGTTGGTACTTACAAAGGTGATTTGTACATTCAATTAATTGACCCTATTAACGAAGAAACAGAAGCTCTTCCTAACCAGTCTATCAAAATTGAAGCTGGCGAAGGCAAAAGCATCAACTTCGCTCTCTACAATTTTGCATTTGGTGAAATGCAATTAGGTGATATCGTTCTTAATAATGTAGGGGTTGTTGCCAATCAAAACGTTGTTAAGTTTGAAGACGAAACTCCAGCAAACCTCAGCTTCCTTGGTGGTGCTATCAAGGCGACTGCTAAAATCAATCCTACAACCAGCCAGATTGAAGGCAACAAGATTACAGCCAATCTGGACGTAATGTGGCTTCAAACTGAAACGATACAAGTGCCTATCTATGTTCGTTTCATCGGAACCAAAGAGGTTCCTGCAGGTATCGAAGGTACCGAGATGAATCACAATGCGCCACAAACCATTTACACTTTGAACGGTGTGCGTGTCAACCAGACACTCAACCAGTTGCCAAAGGGCATCTACATCGTCAACGGTAAGAAAATCATGAAATAATCATCTATTTATATATTTATGAAAAAATTTCTTAGTACAATGCTATTAGGATGTGCGACATTATCTGTGTCAGCACAAGCTAATAACCAGGAAGGTACCGAAAATGGTACTGCAAACGATTCTCTGGGTACAGCAACATTGGCTGAAATCCAAGTTAATGGTCAGAAACTTCCAAAGTTTGACAAAAACAATTTCAAGTACACTTACAATGTGTATTATCAGGAAACAAAGGATTACAAGGAAGGTTGCATCACTTACACTTGCACTCCGGGTGATTCTTCAACTGTAGAAATCTCTTACAACCCTGCAACTCGTATTGCAGACGTCAAGGTAGCTGCAGTAGTTGGTTCAGCCACCAACACTTACAAAATCCGTTTTTCAAGACTGTTCCACCAGCTTGAAGATGCTGGCTTTGAGAACTACACCTCAGGCAACGAACCTCTTTACGGTTGGTACTCTTTTGCTTCAGCAACAGGTGCAGCAAACTTTGCTAAAGATTTGTCTCCACAACCTCAGAGCGTAGAAGGTGGTGCCAACGGTTCCAAGCGTGCGGTTATGCTTAAATCTACAAAGGTTTTAGGATTTGTCAATGCCAATGGTAATATGACTACTGGTGCGATTAATATGGGTAGTGCTGCCGCTACAGATCCATCCAACTACAACTACACCAACTATGGCGAACTTACCAACAACTTGCCATTCCAGGGCAAGCCTGACGCTGTAGAATTCTACGCAAAGTACAAAGCAGGCAAGAGCAATAAGGGCAAATGTGGTAATGCAAACTTCATCCTTCACAAGGATGGCGTATACAGCGACCCAGAAGTAGACTCTTTGAAGTCTATCCGCTTCGCTAAAGCCAGCCAGTTGATCAAGGAATCAGAAGACTGGGTGAAGTATACTGTACCTTTCGTATACGACGGCACAGGTGTTGGTTCACCTAAATATCTTTTGGCTTCTGTTACAACCAATCCTGTTCCAGGTGAAAGCTCTGACGACGTATTGTACTTCGACGAAGTGAAGTTTATCTACAACAGCACATTGTCTGCTTTGTCTGTAAAGGGTGCTGAATTCAACTTCAAGGAAGATTCTTTGAATTATGACCTCCGCGGCTCACAGTACATCGCTGACAGCGTAAGTTTCAAAACCACAGGTATCGGCTCATACGTAAACAAGAAGTTTGACGCTGCTACAGGTCTCTACACCTTTACTGTCAAGGGTAATGACTACACCACCAACCCAGAGAATATCACTACTTATACCCTCCAGTTCGATACTCCTGACACCGTACAGGTAAACGACATCAAGGTATTTGGTAAATCTATCGAAAACTTCGACGCCAAGACTACCAGCTACATGATTCTGAATCAGGATTATGAAGAAGGCTGCATCGCTTGCACAACTTCTGACGCTGCAAACTCACAGGTTGACGTAGCTTACAATCCTGCAACAAGATGTGCTACTATCAAGGTCGTTTCTTTGAAGGGTGGTCATACCGCGACTTATACCCTCAAGTTTGACCAGGCAATCTATCAGTTCGAAGATCCTAGCTTCGAAAAGTATACTTCTGGCATCGAACCTCTTTACGGCTGGCATTCATTCGACTCAGCTACCGGCGTCATGGCTGGCTTCGGCAAGGCTTTGTCCCCTAACCCATCAAGCGTAGAAGACGGTGCTAACGGTTCCAAGCGTTCAGTGATGCTCTACTCTAAGAACGTCATCCTCGCCAATGCTAACGGTAACTTGACAACAGGTATCATCAACATGGGCAGCTACCTCCCAACTGATGCAAGCAACCATAACTTCACTGACACCAAGAGTCTCAACCACGCTTTGCGTTTCGCAGGTCGTCCTGACTCTGTTATCTTCTACGCTAAGTTCAAGGCTGGTGCCGACAACTCAGCCAAGGTAGGTCGCGCTAACTTCATCCTCCACGATGAATGCAACTATAAAGATCCAGAAGACAGCACTCAGTTGGCAAACCGTATCGGTAAGGCTAGCCAGTTGATCGCTGAATCTAAGGAATGGGTGAAGTACGAAGTTCCATTCGCTTACGACAAGGCTCAGTCTGAAACTCAGTACCTCTTGGCTTCTGTAACAACCAACCCAATCCCTGGTGAAAGTGCCGGCGATACTTTGTATTTCGACGAAGTACAGTTCGTATACAATCACAGCATCGCTGAAGCTTCATACGAAGGCGTTGTTATCGCAACTCAGCCTAATGTATTCGAATACGATATGGCTGGTCATGTTTACAGCGAAGGTGCTTTCTCTTACACTGTAAAGGGTGCTGGCGCTACTGCTGCTGAAGTTTACAACGACGCTACTGGTGTGCTCACTGTAACTGTCAAGGGTAACGATTTCGTAGTTAATCCTAACAGCGTATCTACTTATACCTTCAAGTTCGACGTTGCAACCGGTATCGAAAGCAATGTAACAGCCAACGGCAATGTTAACGTTTACGATATGAACGGTCGCATGATCCGCAAGAATGTCAAGGCTTCTGAAGCATTGAACAACCTTCCTGCAGGTGTTTACGTTGTAAACGGCAAGAAGATTGTAAAGTAATCAGTATCAATAACTGAATCCAAAATAATAAAGGGGATTAGATCAAAAATGGTCTAATCCCCTTATTTTTATATTCGTATGAAATAGTTCTCTTCCCAAAAGGTATTTCCGTTATCGATACTTTGCAATATCCGGCAAGCAGTTTCAGACAATATTCTCCTCCCCTTCCCCGGAAGTCCCGGCACCTTATTTTTCTTCGATTTTACGAGCGATGGGCACATCAGCTGCTGCCCAGTCCAACTCATGCAAACGATGGGCTGGAAGCCAGCAAAAAGCGACATGTTCCCGAAGTTCAAAGGCTCTTGTTGCCGTCAAGCAGAAGAAAGCTTGCATGGTAATGCTAAAGTCGGGATATTCATGCTCCACAGTCATCACCGGCTCACCTACTTCTACCTCCAAATCCATTTCTTCGCGCAACTCCCGTGCCAGGGCTTCTGGCCCCGTCTCTCCCGCTTCAATCTTTCCACCGGGAAACTCGTATTTGAAGGAAGTATAGTCAAAACGGGTCTTTCCACGCTGCATACAAAGGATTTCTCCCTGATGAGAAATTACTGCAGCTACTACTTGATAATGAGGTTTATTCTGATTCATTTCCTGATTTTTTAGAAACATAAGTGACTTCGCTTTCTGCAGCCACCGCAGCCGGTTCTTCTTCTATTTCGTAAGTCCGGACTCCTTGATTTAACAAATAAATATGATTGAGGGTGTATAGTAGACTTTCCAACGTCCTTTCGCGCATCTTTGGCTTCAATTCGCACTCCCAAATAGAGATAACGTTCCACCCCATATCCCGCAGCCGCAGCTTCACCCGCGCATCGCGCAACTGGTTACGCTCGATTTTTGTCCGCCAGAAGTCCACATTCTCTTTGGGCAAACGAAAATACTTGCATCCTTCGTGCCCATGCCAGAAACAACCATTGATAAATATGACGGCCCGATATTTTCTTAGTACAATATCCGGGGTTCCCGGTAAACGGCGCACATTAATACGATACCGGAATCCTGCAGCAAAAAGAAATTTTCGCACCAGTATTTCCGGTTTCGTATTGCGGCTGCGAATGTGCCGCATACATCGGGCCCTCTGTTCGGGTGTCAGAACGTCGGTCATACGAAGTAAAAAGATTTTTCATATAGGAATATCCCCCGCGACGAACTTCCGTCACACAGGTTCTTCCATTTCAGAAGTAAAGGTACAAAACTATTTGCGAACAGGAAACATCATTGCTTTATGATTGCCCATGCCACCATAAAGAAACATCCGCCACACGACACTGTGCGGCGGATGTGCTTGTATCCTTATAATATAATGTGTTTAGTCTAAAAGCCCTTTTCTCCAAAAGCGGGAAGTAATGTCAACAAACTCCCCATCAACGATATGGTACAGGCGCTGGTTCGTGGTTTTTGCATTCAAAGGTCCCAAGTCTCTGCGATAAGGTCCCACTTTGACATAGTCGAAACCATCGGTGGAGAAGCCCTTGGGAAGTTCCTGACGCCCGCTATACCAACCGGTATGGAGGGTATCACCGTATTTTTCCTTCACCACACGCAACAAGCGGGCCACCTCTGCAGGGTCATTGTCTCCCCCCATCAGTCCGACACAGGTTATCTCGCCTTTGAAATCGGCCAGTATACCCAATAATCGCTCGGCCGTCAGTTCCTCGCCCACATCCCCTTGCAAATAAGCACTATGGCAGCCAGGACATCCATTCGGACAAAGAGACAGATTGATGGCCAGCGTCACCTCATCGGGGAATTCTTGAAATACGATATCGTGATTTAAATATTTGATCAATGTTGTAAAACCGTTTTGGAGATAAGTGGATATTAGTCAACCTTCGCGTAATAACGGCGTGAAGCTTCTTTCTGACGGTCCAAAGAGAAGTTGGAAACACGCTTCAAGTAACCGATAATACGAGTCAGGTAGTCTACATTCTTGCTGTGGCAATGCGGACATTCTGTCAAATAACGTTTGTCAATGTGACCGCAATCCTTGCACAATGTATTTGGTATATTGAAAGTGAAATAGTTACATCCTTCCTTGGCAGCCACACGGAGCAACTGGCGATACTGAGGCTGGCTCAGATGTTCTTCCAGGTTCATGTGGAGTGCCGAACCGCCGGTGAGGTGCTCGATATATTTACGGCCGTGGAGACGGAATTTCTCGATGATGCTGGTATTCGGATCCTCCACAACATAGAAATAGCTGTTATAGCAGTCGCGAGGAACAAAATAGCCGGCTTCGCGGTCCCAGTTCGCATGCTTCACGCCCACGTTTTCAGCAGGAATCATCTCACAATTGAAGAGCAAGTCCTTAGAACGGTATTTCTTATTGTAATCCTCAATCAAACCTAGGATATTGCCTACGAAGGTTGCATATTCGTCGTTGTCAGAGATTGTCATGCCCAGACTTTCAGCAGCTTCCACCATACCATTCACACCAATGGTAAGATACTGGCGCTTCAAGTTGATATAACCGGCATCGAAGAGCGGCAGCATCCCCTTTTCCATCAGCATACGCAGATTTTCGTTGTAAGCCATCTGTACCTTATGTACCAAATCAACAATTGGTTCCAAAAATTCGATGTAAGAACGACCTTCGCGGGTAGCCTGCTGCACGCAACGGTTCAAATTGATGGTCAGCACCGACTTTGAACCAGTAGACACGCCACCAGCACCCAGAGTATAGCTGAAACCGTTGTCCTGGATTTCATTACGCAAACGGCAGCAAGAAGCCAGAGAGTCGGCATTGTCACTCATATAAGTAAAGAAAGAGTGACCTTTCGCATACATCTCAGCGGTGAAATCACCATATTCTTCGTCCATAGCATCACCGTCCTTGGTCAGGAGCGCCATCGTCTCAACCGGGAACGTCAACACGGTCTTCGTACGCTCCTGGTTGAACCAGTTCATGAAACGCTTCTGCAACCAGCTCAAAGCTTCCCACTGAGGAGCACTGCCGTCGGGGAAACGGAAGTTGCCGAAGATGCTGTTGAAGTAATATTTGTCATAATAAGAGATATTCCAGAATACAGACTGGAAATTACGTGCACCGGTTGGCTGGTTGATTGAATAAACAATCTGTTCGAAACAGTCGGTTATCATCTTGTCGATGGTACGCTGACGGGTAGAACGGTCCACCACCTCATCGGAACGTAAATAATAGTCCTTACCATATTCCTGTTCGAGGAAGTAGCTCAGATACATCAGGAACTCAGGTGTGGCACAAGCACCAGAAAGCATGGAAGACACAATGAAGACCATGTTTACAAATCCGCCACAGAATGACTTCAAGTTAGTCGGAGGAGTGCTGTTGCCGCCCAAACTCTTGGTACCTCCCAAAAGCCATGGATACATCGTGATGGAAGCGCAATAATTGGCCAAAGAAGTCTCATCATTCTTATAGATATAATGGTTCTTCAGCAAATAAATATAGCGTTCGGCCGTTTCCTTGCCATACATCTCTTTGATTTTGTCACAAAGCAGACGACGGTTCAGGCGAATAAAGCCCTGTTTGGGAAGTTCTCCAATAAGTGTTGCGATATTCTTATTCTCTACGTTTGCGTTGGAGTCGTACTTGGAACCGGTAGCAGCGTTGGCAGAGTCACAATAGTTGATGAGGAAACGCAGTTTGTCTGCAGTCTCACGATCGTCTTCGTGACGCTTACGGTAAATCATGAAAGCCTTGGCAGCCTTAAAGTAACGGCCGTCCATCAAAGCCACTTCCACCTGGTTCTGGATATCTTCCACGCTCATACCATTACAGAAACGCAAATGACCAATGATTGTTTGCAAATCTTCTGCATTGATAGGCTCGTTCACCGAAGTAAAAGCTTTTATAATGGCACTCTTGATTTTATCCAACGAAAAATGCTCGGTAGTACCGTCTCGCTTAGTAATTAAAAAAGAATCGTAACACATTATTAAGGACTAAATTTATAATATTATATTTATTTTTTGATGTTATATATCTAAATTTTGGACAATATTCATACTACTCCCTTTATGGAGCATTGTTTTCATTTTGGGAAATTTCCCTCATCGATCAAGCAGCAAAAACGTCTATTTGTGGTGCGCTGTTTCTAGTATTCATTAGCAGTCGCCTAAATCCCGAGGCATAGCTAAAAGAGGATAATCCGGTAGGTCTTCTGACTTATCCCATCTTCAAACACCTTCCCGCATTATTTTCATAATACAGTGGTTTTCAATCGTTTGAATCAACAAAAGGATTCACAGCAGCGGGGTCTGTCGCCGATTCTCACAGCATTCCCTAAGGCTGCGGCAAGCAGTCTTTCACCGTTTTCCATTGCAAAGATACACCCAACTTTCTTAATCACGAAAACTTTTCAGACTTTTCTTTTTAGGAAAACTTCTTTCGAAATAAGCAAGTAAAAGTGGCAGAAAAAAGCGTTAAAAAGCATTCTACCTAGAGAGTTAGTCGCACAAAAGTGTTGGACGTCCACAGAACCAACGGGATAGCTTCATCTTATCCATTCCCCAAGCTATTGACAAACTACCCATTACTGCGATAGAAGTGGCCAAAAGCAAGAAAATCATCCCGGTAGGATCAAAAGAAAGGATAGGAACGAGCACTTTCACCGCCATCGTGAAGATAGGAGAAAACAAAAAGATGGACAGAGTGTTCCTTCCGATAAAAAGCAAAGGGCGGGACGACTTCTCCTTCAAATGGTCGTAAACCCAGAGCAGAGTATTAATAGCGAAATAGGTAATGGCGATGCCACCAGGAGCCAGATAGTGCAGATTCAAGGGGTAGCAGCAGAGCAGCGCACCCAACAACAAAGAAAGCGGGGAGGGATGGAAAACTTGCAGGAAGTTCAAACCCGCCTGGGCAATGACGACACCGAAGAAATAATAGAGTACAATGTCCGCCACGATGCCTGTGCCGTAAACCAGGACGGCAAGTACCAGGGCAAACACGAACAGGCGGGGCAGCCAGCCTATACGCTGCAGTCCTTTCTGCACACACCAAAGACTGATGTTGCACACGAGGAGTGTATGCAGATACCAGTAAGGGCCGAGCGGGTCTAGAAACAGTCTGTAAATCAGATGCGGAACAGACAAGTCGGTTTCGCCTCCACGTACCCCCATCATGCCTGACAAGATGAGATAAGGTAATTCCATTATTATATAAGGAATGAATATCCACAACTGCGATTTGAAAAATCGAGCGGCAGAGCGCTGGGCATGAACGAGATAACCGGAAATCAACAGGAACACGGGCATGTGGAAGGTATACACAATATCTTTGGCATAAGGATATTTCTCACCGATGAAGACTAGATGGAAAATAACCATAAGGAGGATACAAACGCCTTTCAGAAAGTCTAACTGTTGGATTCGATTATTCATGCAATCATTTGAATTATAAGAAATCGGGGGTGGATTCATCTCTCTATGAATGAGATAAGGAATGAGTTTCGCGTGCAAAAGTACGAATAAATCCTGACTCCCGGACAGGTCCGCAGGCTAAAAAAAAAGGAAGACCCAGCCTTCCCCTACCGAATACGGACCGCACCGCCTCAGCCTTCCAAGCGCTGACAATCACCTATGTCTCTGTCCTTGGCCAGTTCCACGCCAAGGGTTTATAAAAGAAAAGAATTCCGACCAACTGCCTTTTTCGGGCACCCCCGCCGCCCGCTTCCGACCAGCTTCGCTTTCTTTACTTATCAAATGGCAGTTTCCTCTCCCTCAGAATAGCTGGCTTGAAGAAAAAAACATCTTCTCCCAGCCCGAAAAACCCCTCCAAAGGAAGATATTTTATATTCTCCGTCATATAAAATCAAAATCACGACGTGATTTATTAAAATCACGTCGTGATTTATTTACGCCACGCCGTGATTTATTAAAATCACGCCGTGATTTTAATTTTATCTCAGACCTTTTGGAAAATACCCGTAAGGAAAGAATATATTAATAAGGACATCATGCTCTCCAACCAAAGAGGAAAGCGCACAGCAAGGAGCACGACTTCCCGATACCGGTACATCGTGTGCAGATTGTGATTCTGAAAAATCGCCCGCGTTTTCCAATATTTTTTGTTACTTTTGTAGGAATTAAACTAATATTTGAAATCCGTTCTTATGAAGAAAGCATTGATTATATTGGGGTTAGCCGGCTCCGTCACCCTCTCGGCACAAATCACATCCAAAGGCAAAAAGGCCGCACAAGCCGTCATCGAAAGGGTATACCCGCAGATGGCAGAACGCGTGGAGTGGACTTCGATCGACAAAGTGGGCGAATGTGATGTCTTCGAGCAGAGCATCCGAAAAAACCGTCTCCAAATTGCAGCAAGCAGTCCGGTGGCAGCCTGTCGTGGTGTCTACGATTTCATCCGTCAGAACCAATACGGCATTGCCAGTTGGACAGGAAACCGACTCGTACTCCCAGAACAACTGGAAGGAAGTGCGGTCCGCCATATCGTCTCTCCTTTCGACCACCATTATTATTTCAATGTCGTCACCTATGGCTACTCCATGCCTTATTGGGACTGGTCGCGATGGGAGAAGGAAATCGACTGGATGGCGCTCCACGGCATCGATATGCCGCTGGCCCTCGTCGCCAATGAGGCCATCTTAGCCCGTGTATGGAAAAAACTCGGACTGACGGACGGGGAAATTGCCGATTATTTTGTCGGCCCCGCGCATCTCCCCTGGATGCGTATGGGAAACATCAGCGGCATCGACGGTCCGATGCCGGCAGCATGGCACAAAGAGCAAATCAAACTCCAACATCTCATATTAAAAAGGATGCGGAGTCTGGGCATGCACCCGATATGCCCGGGATTCGCCGGTTTCGTACCCAAAGCCATGAAACGCCTTTACCCGGATATCCACATTACGGAGACTTCGTGGGGCGGAGCCTTCCACAACTGGATGCTCTCACCGCAGGAGGAACTTTTCCATACCATCGGCAAACTCTTTATCGAGGAATGGGAAAAAGAATTCGGAAAGAACGATTATTATCTGGTAGACAGTTTCAACGAAATGGATATTCCTTTCCCGCCCAAAGAGGATCCGAAGCGCTACACCCTGCTTGCTTCCTATGGCGACAAGGTTTACCAGTCCATCAAAGCCGGAAATCCAGATGCCACCTGGGTCATGCAAGGATGGATGTTTGGTTATCAGCGCTATATCTGGGACGAACCGACTTTGGCCGCCTTGGTCAGCAAGGTGCCCGATGACAAGATGCTCCTCCTCGACCTCGCCGTGGATTATAACCAGTGCTTCTGGAAGAACGGCGTCAACTGGGAATTCTACAAAGGCTTCTTCAACAAGCCGTGGGTATACAGTGTGATACCGAATATGGGAGGAAAGTCCGGAATGACCGGAATTTTGGATTTCTATGCCAACGGCCACCTACAAGCGCTCAACTCTCCCAACAAGGGACGCCTGGTAGCACACGGAATGGCGCCCGAAGGTATCGAGAACAATGAGGTAGTTTACGAGTTGATTGCGGATGCTGGCTGGTCCAGAACGAACATCGACGTCAAAGAGTGGCTCAAAAACTACAGCCGCAGCCGTTATGGCACCTATAATAAAGGTATGGAGGATTTCTGGCAAGGGATGCTCCACAGCGTATACGGCACCTTCACCGACCATCCACGCTACAACTGGCAGCTTCGCCCCGGACTGGCACAACGTGGGACCATCAACATCTGCCCCGACTTCTACCGAGGCATCGAGCAGTTGGCCGAAACAGCCCCGAGCCTGGCGGGCAACCAGCTCTTTGAATACGATTTTCGCGAATGGGCGGTAGCCTACGCCGGAGGTAAGGCGGAGGAATTAACCCAAAAGATAGAAAAGGCATATTTGGAAGGCAAAAAGGAAGAAGCCTTGCAATATGAAAGAAAATTTGAGTCCTTGATGCGACAGATGGACGAAGTGCTGACCGGACATCCGGTCAAGGATATGCAGCACTGGCTCCAACTGGCACGTCAACATGGAAAGAAAAATCAGGCTCTGGCAGATTATTACGAAAAGAATGCGCGCCGCATCGTCACCATCTGGGGACCTCCCGTTGATGATTATTCCGCACGTATCTGGGCGGGCCTCATCCGCGACTACTATCTGCCACGCTGGCAACATTACTTCGAACAAAAGCGCGACGGGAAAGCTTTCGATTTCCCCGCATGGGAACGCCAATGGGTTGAGAATCAAAAGGGACTGAGTCCTGCCGAAAAACATGGGAATGCTTTCGAAGCAGCTCTCCGGCTGATAAAGGCGGCCTCTACCGATTCCGAACCCGCAACCAGTACCGCAGCCATTCTCGGCAACTGGGAAACGCCCAAGGGTATCAGCAAGGAAGCCGCAATTGAATGGAAGGTCTCTATGGAGGAGGTGAAAACGATGAAGGGAATCCGCCTTCGTCAGATACGGAAGGATGCCGGAGTAGCCGTACTCTCAGTTGAACTGATAGCCGACGGGCAACGATTCACGCTCGCCTCACATCCGTCATTCACGAAAGAAGTAAGTTTGCCAGTGACACTCCCCGCTTCTTTTACAGGAAACAACGATTGCCGACTACGTGTCACCTTCCGCAACCTTCAGAACGGACCGGCAGCTGGAGACGCAACCCTCCTTCATTGAAGAATATAAACATTTGAAGTTTCTTTTGTGATATGGATTTACCGCGCATGCTCATAAAATAGAGCACTTGCAGAATAGAAATAGATAATAAGTTGGGACGATGTGCCTGAACTGCACAGAATCCTCAAGCCCCCATCCCCGGACTGAAATGAAATTACAATGTGACCTCATTCCATCCGGGGTTTTCTGTTTTCCCCTCCTTATAAATCTTATCAACCAGCATCACAGATAAAAGTTTAATTTGACGGTCTCCCTCCTTTATGAATCAGATTTTCTATTTTAGTAATGGTGAAATAATAAGTTCGGCAATTTTTTGTTCGAATCTTGCGTCTGATGGGAAGTTAGGAGAAAGGAGTGTAGCGGGCTACACGACTGCCGACGCGCTTCCAAGCAGAACAAGAGACGGATAAAAATGG
>SAMEA104404103__coassemble_1065_pt1 | contig 17695 bp, 12 predicted proteins | sample SAMEA104404103__metabat2_high_PE_061 | metagenome-assembled genome bin SAMEA104404103 (sample SAMEA104404103) | Balaenoptera acutorostrata | reverse complement strand
GATGCCATCAGTAAGAGCTACCCTCTCTCTTTATCGTGTTTTATCTGGAACTTGGGATGAATGGTTTCGTGTACTTGCATCACTCCCGAAACTTGAATAAGTAAGAAATTCACTGCCTAAAAACAGTGCTATTGCATAAAAAAAGATTTTGCATAAAAGGATGACTGGAATATAATAACCAAAGCGAACAAAAGATGACCAATTTTACCAGGAACCATAGGACTGATGTATTTGGCGAATTGTATTTTCTCATAAGAGCTGACATTGATTATTGATATTTATTTTATGTGTGTCTAAAATCTAAGCATATTACAAAAGTAGGAAATAAATCACAATGAAAGTTTTTACATAAAAGTTTTTTTCAATTGTCTTTTGATAGTATTCCCAAGATTGATTTCTTGATTTTAGGTTTAGTCTAAACGACGTGGGTAACCACGAGGAATATTCTTGCTGCCCGATGCACGAATACTTCATATCCCTTACATTTTAAAATATAAAAGTAAAACCTCTGCTTGCATTTGGTTGTGCCAATGCAAGCAGAGGTTCTTATTTCTCGTTGGTTATAAAATTGTTATTTTATGTCTTGACGATGTGGTCTATTTGCAGAGAATTTCTCTAGCATGTGCGACTGATTCGGGTGTCGGGGGCTCGGTATCTGGCAAACCATATTCAATGCCGAGTTCTTCCCATTTGAAAAGTCCTAGTGTATGATAAGGTAAGACTTCTACCTTTTCAACATTATGGAGTGTGTCGATAAACTGTCTCAACGGGATGAGATAGTCATCAGAATCATTGACTGCGGGTACAAGAACGTGGCGAATCCATACGGGCTTGTTGATTTCGCTCAGATATTTTGCGCAATCCAAAATAGATTCGTTGCTCTTTCCTGTCAGCCATTGGTGTCTGTACGGGTCGATGTGTTTGATGTCCAATAGGATCAAGTCGACATACTTCATCAATTCATTGAACTTGTCGAAGAACGGACCAGTTCTAGTAAAGAGCTGTCCGGATGTGTCGATGGTCATGTGGATACCTTTGGCTTTGGCCTTCTTGCACAAATCGATAAGGAAGTCGATTTGTACCAGAGGTTCGCCACCGCTGACAGTGATACCGCCTTTCTTTCCCCAGTAAGTTTTGTATTTGAGAGCCTGTTCGATGAGGTCATCTGCTGTTCTCATTTCGCCTTTTGTCAAAGCCCAGGTATCCGGGTTATGGCAAAAACGGCATCTTAGGGGACACCCTTTTACGAAAATTATAAATCGAATCCCCGGTCCATCAACGGAACCGAAGGATTCGATTAAATGTATATTACCTCTTATCACTATTACAATCTGCCGTGAGCTTGTCTAGAAATAACGTCCATCTGCTGTTCGCGAGTCAAGTCGATGAACTTAACAGCGTAACCAGATACACGGATAGTAAAGTTCGCATATTCTTCCTTTTCGGGATGCTCCATTGCGTCGAGAAGTTTGTCAACGCCGAATACGTTTACGTTGAGGTGGTGAGCGCCCTTGTCGAAGTAACCGTCGAGGATGTTAACCAATGTTTCTACGCGCTCGTCATCGTTTGTACCCAAAGCAGATGGGCTGATAGTCTGAGTGTTAGAAATACCATCGAGTGCATATTCGTATGGAAGCTTAGCTACAGAGTTCAAGGAAGCGAGGAGACCGTTCTTTTCAGCTCCGTATGCAGGGTTAGCACCTGGAGAAAGTGGAGCACCGGCTTCACGACCGTCAGGAAGACTTGCAGTTGCCTTACCATAAACCACGTTAGAAGTAATAGTAAGGATAGAAGTGGTAGGTTCTGAATTTCTGTAAGTGTGGTTCTTTGCAACCTTAGCCAAGAAGGTCTTGAGCAACCAAACTGCGATGTCGTCAGCGCGGTCATCGTCGTTACCGTAGCGTGGGAAGTCACCAGTTGTTTCGAAGTCAGTGATCAAACCATCTTCGTCTCTGATAACCTTAACCTTAGCGTACTTGATAGCAGAGAGTGAGTCAACTACGTGAGAGAAACCAGCGATACCGGTAGCGAATGTACGGCGAACGTCAGTATCGATTAAAGCCATTTCAGCAGCTTCGTAGTTGTACTTATCGTGCATGTAGTGGATGAGGTTCAAAGTGTTAACGTAAACCTTAGCCAACCAATCCATCATCTTGTCGTACTTTTCCATTACATCTTCGTAGTCGAGGTAGTCACCTTCAACCTTACGATATGCTGGACCGCACTGTTCCTTAGTCTTTGCGTCGATACCGCCGTTGAGAGCGTAGAGCAAGCACTTAGCCAAGTTAGCACGAGCACCGAAGAACTGCATTTCCTTACCTGTCTGAGTTGCAGATACGCAGCAGCAGATAGAGTAGTCATCACCCCATACTGGACGCATTACGTCGTCGTTTTCGTACTGGATAGAACTTGTAGTTACAGAGATACGAGAAGCATAGTTCTTGAATGCTTCAGGAAGACGTGAGCTGTAGAATACAGTGAGGTTAGGTTCTGGTGAAGGACCCATGTTTTCAAGAGTGTGCAAGAAACGGAAGTCATTCTTTGTTACCATTGAACGACCGTCCTGGCCGAGACCTGCCATACCCAAAGTAGCCCATACAGGGTCACCTGAGAACAATTCGTTGTAAGAAGGGATACGAGCGAACTTCACCATACGGAACTTCATAACCAAGTGGTCGATCAATTCTTGTGCTTCAGCTTCAGTCAAAGTACCTTCTTCGAGGTCACGCTGGATGTAGATATCAAGGAAAGTAGAAACACGACCTACTGACATAGCAGCACCGTTCTGAGTCTTGATAGCAGCCAAGTAACCGAAATACAACCACTGAACAGCTTCGCGAGCGTTGTTAGCTGGCTTAGAGATATCGTAACCGTAGCTCTGTGCCATAACTTTCATGCCCTGCAATGCGCGGATTTGTTCTGAAACTTCTTCTCTGAGACGTACAACGTCTTCAGTCATAGTGTCACTGCCAACCTTTGCTTTGTCAGCCTGCTTTTCAGCGATCAAGCGATCGATACCATAAAGAGCTACACGACGGTAGTCACCTACGATACGGCCACGACCATAAGTATCAGGAAGACCTGTGATGATATGGTTGTGACGTACCAACTTCATTTCTGGAGTATAAGCATCGAAAACACCTTGGTTGTGTGTCTTATGATAGTCAGTGAAAATCTTGTGAAGTTCAGGGTTAGGAGTATAGCCGTAAGTAGTACATGACTGTTCTGCCATCTTGATACCACCGTAAGGCATGAACGCACGCTTCAAAGGTTTGTCAGTCTGGAGACCTACAACCTTTTCGAGATCCTTAAGTTCTTCGTCGATATAACCAGGGCCGTAAGAAGTCAGACTTGAAACCACCTCGGTTTCCATATCCAATACGCCGCCCTTGGCTCTTTCTTCCTTTTGAAGTTTTTGTAACTTTCCCCAAAGAATATTTGTAGCTTCAGTTGCATCGGCCAAGAATGACTCATCGCCATCGTACGGTGTGTAATTGTTTTGAATGAAATCACGGACATTCACATCTTCAATCCAATGTGTTCCCTTAAAATTTCTCCATTCTGCATTCATAAATGTTCTTCTTTAAATGTGTTCAAACTTCGATTAGTACTAAAATTACAATAATTTCAAATCTATTGTAATCTATTGTTTTTTAAAATCAGTACAAATATCGCACAATTTATTTAAAGTCACAATATTAGGGCTGAAATATTTCTCTAGAGAGTGTGTTTTTTCTTGATTTCTCTTCAAACTTTAGAGGTTATTAACTAAAAACCTTGTTTCCTGGTTGCTTTCTATATCATTTTCACTTGTAAGGTATATTGTAAATTCTTTAATTGAATATCCCATTTCGTCTTTAAATCTTGATCTAGCAAATTTTTGCTTTTTGTCTTTTAACCTTCTATTGAATTCTTGTCTTTTAGTCTTTTGTTGCTTTATTTGTTAGAAACGAACAAATAGTTTATCTTTGCTTGCTTATAGAAAAAGTATATACATATATTATAATAGTGGATAAGAGTCTTGAAGGGCGGTTTGTCTGGTTTTGTGGATTTCGAATGCGTTGATATTTAAAGTTCGTATCTACGATGAAAGACAGTTGTGCCTGGTTTCTTCCATTCCACATTTAAAAAAGATATGAGTCAGGATAAAATAGAAATGTTTTCAGAAGAGAAGTATTCAGAAGATAGTCGTGTTTTCTCTGCATTGATTGCCAAGACCTTGGGACTTCGACAGCAACAGGTGGACAACACCATCAAATTGTTGGAAGGGGGAGCCACAATTCCTTTTGTCAGTCGCTATCGTAAGGAAGCGACGGGGGGCATGGATGAGGTGCAGGTAGCTGCTGTGAAGGAGCAGAATGACAAATTGCACGAGATAGCCCATCGCCGTGAGTTTATCTTGCAATCTATCGGAGAGCAAGGCAAACTGACTCCTGAATTGGAAAAACGAATTGCGGGGTGTTGGGATGCAACCCTTTTGGAGGATATTTACCTTCCTTTTAAGCCTAAGAGGAGAACACGTGCGGAAATAGCACGCAAACTGGGACTGGAACCTTTGGCGAACCTGCTTCTGCTCAATCCTTTCCAATCGCCGGAAAAGGCTGCTTCTCAATATGTGAAAGGCGAAGTGGCAGATATTGATGCGGCCTTGCAAGGTGCGCGTGATATTGTTGCCGAACGAATCAATGAGGACGAGCGCGTGCGCCAAAGTGTACGCCAAACTTATGCCCGTCGTTCTATCATCCATTCGAAAGTCATTAAATCCAAAGAGTCGGAAGCTGCCAAATACCAGGATTACTTTGATTGGAGCGAACCTTTGCGTCATTGCTCTTCTCATCGTTTGCTGGCTATGCGTCGTGGAGAAGCAGAAGGTTATCTTCGAGTTACCATCCTGCCTGAAGATGAGGAAGATTGCGTAGAACGTTTTGCCCGTTACTATGTGAAACGGAACACACCTGCAGCGCCGCAAATAGAAATGGCTGTCGCAGATGCTTATAAACGTTTGCTGCGTCCTAGCATCGAAACCGAATTTACCGCCAGCAGCAAAGAACAAGCTGATGAGGAGGCTATCCGTGTCTTTGCCGGAAATTTGAAACAATTATTGCTGGCGGCTCCTCTAGGGCAGAAACGTATCATGGGAATCGATCCAGGATACCGTACAGGCTGCAAGGTCGTTTGTCTGGATGCACAAGGTAATCTTTTACACAACGAAACGATTTACCCCCATGCTCCTAAAAATGAATACGTCAAGGCTGGTACTAAACTGAGACAGTTGGTACAGCAATATAAGGTTGAGGCTGTTGCTATTGGTAATGGTACAGCCGGAAGGGAGACAGAGACTCTGTTGAAATCATTATCTTTGGACAACGTGGATATCTTTTTGGTAAATGAAGATGGCGCATCTGTCTATTCAGCTTCCAAACTGGCACGTGAGGAATTTCCCGATTATGATGTGACGGTGCGCGGGGCTGTCAGTATTGGTCGCCGTCTGGCTGACCCTTTGGCTGAATTGGTGAAAATCGATCCGAAAGCTATTGGTGTCGGTCAGTACCAGCATGATGTTGACCAGGCGGAACTTAAACATTCATTGGATTTGACCGTAGAAAGTTGTGTGAATACAGTCGGAGTGAATCTTAATACTGCCAGCAAGCATCTGCTGACTTATGTCTCTGGTTTAGGTCCTGCTTTGGCACAGAATATAGTTGATTACAGAGCAGAGCATGGAGCTTTTGTTTCCCGGAAAAGTTTGCTTGACGTGCCTCGTCTCGGGGCAAAGGCTTTTGAGCAATGTGCCGGATTTTTAAGAATTGACAATGGTTCGAACCCTTTGGACAATACAGCCGTCCATCCCGAGCGTTATCGGTTGGTGGAACAAATGGCCAAAGATATGAAATGCGATGTCCAGAGTTTGATTACTTCTTCCGATATCAGAAAGAAAATAGATTTGACAAAGTATTGTTCCGATAGTGTAGGAATGCCGACATTGACGGACATCATGAACGAACTGAGCAAGCCCGGGCGTGATCCACGTGGCAAGGCGAAAGTTTTCAGCTTCGACGAAAAATTACATTCCATATCGGACTTGGTGGTAGGAATGGAAGTGCCTGGGGTTGTGACTAACATCACTAATTTTGGATGTTTCGTTGACATGGGTATCAAAGTCAAAGGTCTTGTACATGTTTCCCAACTGGCAGACAAATTTATCAAAGATCCGGCCGAGATTGTTTCCATACAGCAGAAGGTGAGAGTAAAAGTACTTGAAATAGACGAGACCCGTGGTCGTGTCGCATTAACGATGAAAGGAGTGGAACAATGACAGACCAAGATTATATGAAGCAGGCCTTGATCGAAGCTAAGAAAGCATTCGATCGGGACGAAGTGCCTGTGGGGGCAGTAGTGGTGTGCAGAGACCGGATTATTGCCCGTTCCCATAATTTGACAGAATTGCTCAACGATGTGACCGCGCATGCAGAGATGCAGTCCATCACAGCTGCAGCGGAAGCTCTGGGGGGCAAGTATTTGGATGTCTGTACCCTTTACGTTACAGTCGAACCGTGTGTGATGTGCGCCGGTGCTATCGGTTGGTCACAATTGAGTAAACTGGTGTATGGGGCTTCGGATCCGAAACGTGGTTATTCTGTCTATGCGCCCCATGCGCTTCATCCCAAGACCGAAGTGGTTTCCGGGGTGCTTGAAGAGGAGTGTGCGGCATTAATGAAAGCCTTTTTTAAGAGGAAAAGATAAACTTCTTCTTGAAAAAGCGGTTGGTTGTTTTTTAATGGTTTGACTATGGCTTTTCACAATGAGTTAGGAAGAGTCGGCGAGGAAATGGCTTGCCGTTATTTGATTCATAATGGGTATAGTTTGCGGTCGCGTAACTGGCGGTTTCATCATCTTGAAGTAGATATTGTAGCGGAATGGTATGGTGAGATTGTTTTCGTAGAAGTAAAAACGCGTACCGATGAACTTTATATGCCGGCAGCTGAAGCTGTGGACTTTGAAAAACGGGATAATCTGGTAAAGGCTGCCAAAGCTTATATGAACTACTATGAATTGGACCAGCCTTATCGTTTTGACATTATCACGCTTGTCGGTGAGGCTCCTTCTTTCAAAATCGAACAGATAGTCAATGCCTTTACAGTACAGGGAGTAAGTGAAGAAAGATTTAGAAGAAAACACCATATTCCGGAGCGTAGCTGAGTTTTTAACAAAAGGTAAAAGTCAGATGGTATGGATATAGAAGAAGTCAGAATTTATTGTTTGAATAAAAAAGGGGTCACTGAAGATATGGCCTTTGGTCCCGATACGTTATTGTTCCGTCTTTGCAATAAAATATTTGCTTGTATAGATTTGAAGCGTCCAAATCTAGTTGTCGCCAAGATGGAGGAGGAGACAGCTCTGGAGTTAAGAGAGCGTTATCGAGGTATTGTCGGCGCCTGGCATTGGAATAAAAAACATTGGAGCGATGTTAGCCTGGATGCGGACGTGGAGGAGAATTTAGTGAAAAGAATATTGGATGACTCGTATGATCTGATACGCAACAAGTTGCCTAAGAAAACATTATATAATTTCTCTGACTTACCCGATGGCTGGTTTCATGAACATTATCCGGAACTTACTTCGGCTATGGATGTATTGCATGATGCGGATTTCCGGCAGCACCAAGAACGTTTTCAGCTGGTGACTACGGATTATCAAACTTCAGGTCGTGGACAGGGCAAGAATATTTGGGAATCGGAAAATCTGAAGAATTTATTGTTTGCGATTCGTTTTTTTCCAACCTGGTTAAAAGCGGTGGACCAGTTCCGTCTTCTCCAGGCAATCTCTCTGGCTGTGGCCCGTGCACTCGAGAAATTCTGTCACAAACAAATTAAGATTAAGTGGCCGAACGACATCTATTGTGAGGATAAAAAGATTTGTGGAATTTTAATCGAGCATGATCTCTGTGGAGCTTATCTTTCGGAGACTCGTTGTGGTATTGGTATAAATATAAACCAGACGACCTTTGTCAGTTCTGCTCCGAATCCGGTTTCATTGGCGCAACTGACTGGGCGGGAAATGGACCGTGCAGCAGTCCTGCGTAATTTCATGAAAGAATTCCAACATATCTATATGAATATGCAGAACGGAGATATCGACGATCCCGTATTCGAATATTTGTTGCACTTGTATCGCCTGGACGGGTGGTATTCATTTAGAGATAAGGACGGGGTGTTTGAAGCCCGTCTGGATGCCGTTTTGGATGACGGGAGGTTGAGGCTGATGGACCGGAATGGAGGGTATAGATGTTATGCTCACAAGGAAGTAGAGTATATTCTGACTAAGAGCGATAAGACGCAGTCTGTTGAGCCGTTTGACGAGGATTTAAAGAAATATGAATAGAAAAATATTGGATATAGCTTTGCCTAGCATTGTGTCGAATATCACCGTGCCTTTGTTGGGACTGGTGGATACGGCGATAGTGGGGCATCTCGGGTCAGCCGCCTATATTGGTGCGATAGCAGTAGGCGGTATGCTGTTTAATATGGTATATTGGCTTTTTGGCTTTCTTCGGATGGGTACAGGAGGACTTACCGCTCAGGCTCAGGGTGCTAACGACATGAAGGAGACGTTTCGTATTCTGATGCGTGCATTGGGAGTTGCGGGTATCCTTTCTTTTTTTCTGATAGTTTTGCAAGAACCGATACTTTCTGTAGCCTTCCATTTTATCAATGCGACACCGGAAGTCATAGAACTTTCCAGTATTTATTTCCGTGTTTTAATATGGGGAGCTCCGGCTGTCCTGGGATTGTATGGATTCATTGGCTGGTTTCTCGGGAAGCAAAATGCACGTTTTCCTATGGTCATAGCCATAGTCCAGAATATTGTGAATATCAGTGCCAGTTTGTTCCTGGTTTTATATTGTGGTTGGAAAGTCGAAGGAGTTGCTTTGGGTACGTTGATTGCCCAGTATTCTGGTTTCTTACTGGCTCTTGCGTTGTGGTTTAAGCGATATGGCAAGGATTTTCATTGGACAGAGTTGGGAGGAATATGGAAACGTACGGCTTTGGTACGCTTCTTCCAAGTGAACCGCGATATATTCTTGCGTACGCTTTGTTTGCTTTCGGTAACTACTTATTTCACTTCTGCCGGAGCGGCACAAGGGGACACTATATTGGCAGTGAATGCCTTATTGATGCAATTCTTTATCCTGTTTTCCTATATCATGGATGGTTTTGCTTATGCGGGGGAAGCTATCGGCGGACTTTATTTTGGTGCTAGAGATAAACAGAGTTTCAAACGTTTCACACGCGTATTGTTTGTCTGGGGAACGGGATTGTCTGCCATATTCACACTTGTTTATGGGTTGGGAGGATCCTCTTTTCTTTCATTGTTGACCGATGAGGCGCCTGTCATCTCTTCTGCTCTGGAATATTTACCTTTCGCAGTGGCAATTCCTTTTGTCAGTTTTGCCGCGTTTTTATACGATGGGCTTTTTATTGGTACTACCTCTACCAGAGGAATGCTGATAGCCGTTGCCGGGGCGTCTCTTGGTTTCTTTCTGTGCCAGTTTGCTCTTTTCCCTCTATGGGGAAATCAAGCCTTATGGACGGCATTCTTGTTATATTTATTTCTTAGAGGTGCAATTCAGTGGGCATATTATGGCAGAATTGAAAGAAAATTGTAAATTCGCAACGTGGAGCCTCAAAGACTCTCTCTCTGACTATTTTAGTAAAAAATATATACTATGGCAAAATTTAAAAGAATCCTTTTGAAACTCAGTGGTGAAAGCCTGATGGGTGAACAGGGTTATGGTATTGACGTAAAGCGTTTGAACGAATATGCTGAACAAATTAAGGAAGCATTGGCAATGGGAGTTCAAATTGGTATAGTTATCGGTGGCGGTAATATATTCCGAGGCCTTAGTGGTGCCGGCAAGGGTTTCGACCGTGTCAAAGGGGACCAAATGGGTATGTGTGCCACGGTCATCAACTCTTTGGCTTTGAGTTCTGCTTTAGGTGCCGTAGGCGTTAAGAGCCGCGTCTTTACAGCGATTCGTATGGAACCTATCGGTGAATTTTATAGTAAATGGAAAGCTATCGAAGCCATGGAGAAGGGTGAGGTGGCAATTATGAGTGGCGGTACGGGCAATCCTTACTTCACCACAGATACCGGTTCTTCTTTACGTGGTATTGAAATCGAAGCTGATGTGATGTTGAAGGGAACACGCGTTGATGGTGTGTACACTGCCGATCCAGAAAAGGATCCTACTGCTACCAAATTTGACGCAATCACCTACGACGAAGTTTTGAGCCGTGGCTTGCGTGTCATGGACATCACAGCTACCGCAATGTGCAAGGAAAACAATTTGCCTATTTACGTATTTAATATGGACATTGTCGGTAACCTTAAGAAAGTATTAAGTGGCGAGAATATCGGTACTTACGTTCATGCTTAATCTCTGAGATCTATATTTTATATCCTATAAATTCTTATTGCTCTATTAGAATAGGGCAATAAGTTTTTATTTTTTACATCTAAATTATGAAAATCACAGCATGTATACCTACTATATGTCTGTATTTCAATATTTGATAACGACATTTATTAATTCAATTACCTATGAGAAAAAATTATTTCTTAGCATCAATTCTTGCGGGTATGCTCTTGTCTGCTCCTGTTTCGGCAGATGAGATAAGCATGCATACTTCGGCTGCGATTGGTGAAAAATTATCGATTGCACTCAATGAGAATGTAAAGGCTACATTGACTTGGGGGGATGGAGTTTCTGAGGAAATTTCCTTCCAGGGGGACGAGGTGCAGATTACCGTGAAACATCAGGATTTTACTTTAAAATCTGATCAGAGCATTACGTCCTTGTATTGCGCCGATTGTTCGTTGACTGAACTGAATGTGAAGAACGCTCCGGCTTTGCAGGCGTTGATCTGTTCAGGCAATCAGTTGGCTGATCTGGATTTGAGTGCTAATTCTGGTTTGAAAAATTTGGATTGCTCAGGCAACTTGTTGACTGCTTTAACCTTTAACAAATGTCCGGAGTTGGTTTTCATCAATGTGGCAGACAATCAAATGGACAAATTATATACTTCTTCTCTTCCGGACTTGAAGACTTTGATTTGTTCTAACAACAAATTCACCAGTCTTTCTTTATCTAGTCAGAAGAAGTTAGAAACCTTGTGGTGCCAGGGCAACGAGATAACCAGTATAAACATTGCGCCTACTGCTCGTCCTGTACAAGTTTGTGCTTTTGACAATCAGTTGGCAACCTTGAAAACTGATGCGCTCGATGAAGTCAAAGAGTTATGGTTGGATAATAATAAGTTGAAAACTCTGAATTTGTCGGAAACACATGTCGAAGTGGTCAGTGTCTCCAACAACTTGCTGACTTCTATCACTTGGAACGAGGATGACAAAGAGTCTTTAAAGGCTTTCTATGCTGATGGCAATGAACTAATGATAAACTCTCTGCCTACTTTGTTCAAAAAGGATACATTGATTACTTATAATATAGATAATCAGAGACCTTATCATTTGGTTGATCAAATTAATGTAGGTGAACGTCTCGACGTAAACGACTTGGTAAGAAAGAATGCCTGGGGGTATACTGCTCGTCCGGATATCGTCTGGAAAGATGAACAGGGTACGGAGTTGAAGAGAAATGAGGACTTCAAATACTTAAATGGAGTTTTTACTTTCCATAAACCTTTTAAATCAATTCATGCAGAAGTTACTTCTCCTTTGTATCCCGGTGCTATGATGGGGTTTGCGGATTTGCAGGTTCTTGACCCAACTGGTATTGAAGATGTGGCAGTCAATCAAAATTTGCAGATTGTTGCTGAGGCTGGACAAATCCAATTGACTACACCGGTTGGTATCATGGTCAGAATTTACAATGTCAGTGGTAACCTGGTGGTTAACTCCTCTGTTGAGGCGGGTACATCTTCATGGAATTTGCCTGCCGGTCTTTATGTCGTGAATGGCAAGAAAGTTTTGTTGGCACGTTAATACCCCGTTAATTTAAATTGAATAGAAAATGAACATACGTAATATAATTGCAGCATTTGCCCTTTTAATTTCACCTACGTTGGTATGTGCGCAAAATGAGAAGACTTCTTTGCCTGATGGTAAAAAAGAAGCGACAGTAGTGGTTCCTGGAAGCAAAATCAATTTTGGCTTCAATGGTGGCATTACTTTGTTGCCTTACTTGACAAATAGTTCGAAAGTTGAAGTATCTCCTGTTTGGGGAGATGGAGAGCAGCCATGGTATACCATTACACCAAGAAAAGAAGGTAGTTGGAAAATTAAATCTGGCTATTGGTTTAAGTCCGAACCTCGTACTGGTAAACTTGTGTTTAATCTGGATGGTGGAAAATCTCAGGAAGTGCAGGTTGTTCAGGAAGCTAACACTTCTGCCGATTTCTTCACAGGTGACATTAAAATAAAGGTAGCGAGTGCCAAGGCTTCTTCACAAAATAGTGAGTCGGAAAGCATTAATAAGACCTTCGATGATAATTTAGCTACATTCTATCACTCTAAGTGGAGTGGGGGCTCTACAACATTCCCGGTGACTTTGACCTATAATTTTGTGGGCGCTCCTCATGTAGATTACATTATCTATACGCCTCGCCAAGATAACCAAAATGGTAGAATTGGAGAAGTCTCTGTTTCTTATAACACTACAGATAATGTGTATTATCGAGAAGTCGTGAACAAAATGAACCTGAATTTTTCAGGTGATGCATCTACCATTGAACTGGGTGAGTTGGGAGTAGATAATGTGAAGAGCATTCGTCTGACTGTTCATTCAGGTAAGAACAATTTCGTGACTTGTGCTGAAATGGAATTCTATCAGCATAATGAAGCTGAGAAGGCAGGATTTGACAAGGTGTTTACTGACAGATTGTGCAGTGCCTTGAAGCCAGGTGTGACTGAGGCTGATCTGGATGCACTCACAAATCCGTTTGCACGTCAATTGGGTTACTATCTCTTAAGTGGCGAATATGATACAAAATTCAGAGTGGGCGAATTTGAAGCTTATGAATCTATTGAAACTTTGGCCGCACGTTTGAAGACTACACAATATAACCGTTATGAGAACCCTACAGGTATATTCTTTGATAAGGGGGATAAAAACGTTATTTTTGCTGATGGTATTTCAGACAAGTATCCAGTAAAGTTGATTATCAAGGATTTTGGTAATTCTACAGGTGGTCAGCCTGAAAGTTCCTATGTCTTGAAGAATGGTGTCAATATCATTGTGGCAAAGAACCGTGGTAACAGCTATGTATCTTATTATACAGACGATTTCAAAAATGCACCGAATGTACGTTTGCACTTTGCTATGGGTAAGGTGAACGGTTACTTTGATTTCGAACGTGGTGATACAAATGAAGATTGGCAGAAGATGTTGGCAAATGCTTGCTCTGATATCATGGATATGCGTACTAAGCGTATTCAGGTGGCATTCCCGACACAGCGGTTCAGAGAAAATTGCCCGAAGGATGCTCGTGCCTTGGCATTGAATATTGATAGTACAATCTACTATGAACGTGATGTCATGGGTTTGTCAAGATATGGTATCGAACCAAAGAACCGTCAGTTCGCTCGTGTTGTATGGGGTGGATTTATGTTTGCTGACGGTGTTGGCGCCGCTGCTAACGACAACTCTGTTCATGTATGGATGAAGCCAAATCGTAGTGAATTCGAATTTTGGGGCTTTGGTCACGAATTAGGTCACGTCAACCAGGTTCGTCCAGGTTTGAAATGGGTTGGTTGTGGTGAAACCACTAATAATATCTACTCTGCATGGGTTCAGTTTAAATTGGGGCCAAAATGGTATCGATTGGAAAGTGAGAAAACTGGATTAAATATCTTCAGTGGCTTGAAGGGTGGCCGTTACAACTGCTATCTTGAGGAAGGTGTTCGTAAGGGCATGTCATGGCAGTTGCAGGTAGGTCCTGACTACGGTGGCGTTCCACCAAAAGACAAGCAGACTGTGGTAGACGAGGATTACCTGGGTAACAAACACGGTCAGGTTACTGTAACTTCAGGTAACTATGACCATTTTGTCAAGTTGGTTCCATTGTGGCAGTTGCAGTTGTATTGCACTCAGGCTGGTTTCAGCCCTAATGTCTATGCGAAGGTGATGCAGGCAATTCGTACTACTGACGAAAGAAATTATACGAATGGTCAGTTGCAGTTGAAGTTTATGCGTGAGGTTTGTGATTCTACCGGCATCGACTTCTTGCCTTTCTTTGAAAAGGCTGGTATGTTGAAGCCCATCAAGGCATTTATTGCAGACTATTCAAGTGAATGGTTGATCATCGACCAGAAACAGATAGACGAATTAAAAGAATATGTGAAGAATAAGGGTCATAAGAAGTTGGAAGCTGAAGTGAATTATATTTCCGCATTGAATTGGGAAACTTATAAGAACAAGGCTGCGGTTGAAGGTACCTTGAATGTAGGCTGCAGTACAGCTTCACACAACAACACTCCTTATATTAAAGTAAACCATAAGCAGTGGAAGAACACAGTTGCTTTTGAAACTTATGATGCAGAAGGTAATCTGCTCCGTATTTCCATGCATGGCTTAGGAGGCGATGATAATGACAATTATACCATGGTAATGTTCCCTCAGAATTCAGCTTATATCATGGCTGTAGGATGGGATGGCACACGTGTCAAGTGTTATCAGAAGTAATGAAATAAGATTTACATAACTTGATTTAAGAACCGCGAGTGGGCAGGACGTCCAACTCGCGGTTTTTGTTGTAGTTTTCCATTTCTTTTGTTTAACTTTTTTAATATATAAGAGTATTTTCCTAATTTTGTGGAAAATGAAAAAATATGTCGGAATTAGCTCCCTTAATCAGTGATTTGGCGTTAATATTGGTCAGTGCCGGTATAATGACGTTGATTTTTAAAAGACTGAAACAGCCCTTAGTCTTAGGTTATATTGTTGCCGGATTTTTAGCAGGTCCGCACTTTAGTTGGACACCTACTGTCATAGATACTGCCAGCATACATACTTGGTCGGAAATAGGAGTTATTTTCTTGCTTTTTGCCCTTGGCTTGGAATTCAGTTTTAAAAAGCTGATGAAAGTAGGGGCTACTGCCATCATGTCTGCCTGCTCCATCATCTTTTCTATGATTATGGTGGGCATACTTGTCGGGTGGTCGTTTGGCTGGAAATCTATGGACTGTCTTTATTTGGGCGGTATGTTGGCGATGTCTTCTACGACCATTATTTATAAAGCTTTCGATGATATGGGACTACGGCAACAGCGATTTGCAAGTTTGGTTCTCAGCATCCTGATATTGGAAGATATTCTGGCCATTGTATTGATGGTTTTATTGAGCACAGTAGCTGTCAGTCAGAATTTTGAAGGCAGCGAACTATTTTTGAGTATTGCCAAATTGGTGTTTTTCTTGATTCTCTGGTTTGTCGTTGGAATCTACCTCATACCTCTGTTTCTTCGTCGTTCGCGGAAATGGGTCAGTAGCGAGACGTTGCTGATTCTTTCTCTGGCTATGTGTTTCGGTATGGTGGTTCTCGCTTCCAAAGTGGGATTTTCACCTGCCTTCGGCGCGTTCATCATGGGATCTATCCTGGCCGAAACCGTAGATGCCGAGAATATAGAAAAATTGGTGGTTCCTGTGAAGGATTTGTTTGGGGCTATTTTCTTTGTATCCGTTGGCATGATGGTGGATCCGGACATGATCGCTCAATACTGGTTGCCAATTTTGGTTATCACGGTTGCCATTTTGTTGGGACAGACTATTTTGGGTACGGGAGGAGTCATTCTTTCCGGTCAGCCCTTGAAAATTGCCATGCAGTGTGGATTTAGTTTGACTCAAATTGGCGAATTTGCCTTCATTATTGCTTCTTTGGGAGTGAGCTTGCATGTGACCAGTGATTTCCTTTATCCTATAGTTGTTGCCGTCTCAGTGATTACAACCTTTCTGACTCCTTATATGATTCGTTTGGCTGTTCCCACTTATAATTGGGTGGATTCCCGTATGCCGTCGCGTTGGAAGCGGTTGTTAAACCGGTATTCGTCAGGTACGCAGACTGTGAATACAGAAAGCAACTGGCGGAATTTGATTCTTGCCATTGTTCGTATTGTAGCCATTTATTCCGTGCTAAGTTTGGCTGTAGTCCTTTTGTTCTTCAATTTTATAGTCCCGGTAATAGAAGATGCCTTGCCTCAGTTCTGGGCGCATTTACTATCTGCCGTGATAATGACAGTTTGTATATCTCCCTTCCTTCGTGCTATTATGATGAAGAAAAACCATAGCATAGAATTTAGGGCTTTATGGAATGACAGCCGCTTCAATCGAGCTCCTCTGCTGTTTACCATTGTGCTCCGTATGGGAATAGCAGGAGGTTTCGTCTTGTTTATCATAGAACGACTTTTCCAGGCTTCTATGGCCTTGTTGGTTGCCATTGCTTTACTCTGTATCGGACTGATGATGATGTCTCGTTCGTTGAAGAAACAATCCATTTATCTGGAACGTACCTTTATGAAGAATTTGAATCTTAGAGACACACGTGATGAATTTACGGGAAAGAAAAAGCCTAAATATGCTGGAAAATTGTTATCACGTGATTTGCATCTTTCTGATTTTGATATTCCGGCCGATTCGCTTTGGGCAGGGCACAGTTTGAAAGAGTTGAATCTGGGGAAAAGGTATGGCGTTCATGTGGCGTCTATTATTCGCGGTATGCATCGTATCAATATTCCAGGAGCTAATGTACGGTTGTTTCCTGGAGATACGATTCAGGTGATAGGAACGGATAATCAGTTGGCTGAATTCCGTCTTCACGTGGAACGTGTGTCTGCAGGTGCCAAGGAAAAGGATATTCTTAGTCGTGAAATGTTTCTCAAGCAGTGGGCGGTAGATGAGAAATCACCATTTATAGGTCTTACTTTATATGAAAGTGGTATTCGCAGCCGTTATCATTGTTTGGTTGTCGGTATTGAGAAAGTAGATGGTGAATTACGCAGTCCCGATTCAGATATTTTGCTGGAGGCAGGGGATATTGTCTGGGTGGTAGGAGAAGAAAAAGATGTATATCGACTGTTGAGTGGTGAAATCATAAATGTGGCTCATCAGTCTGAGTAGACGGGTTTAAAAGAGATAGTAAGCGTGTTTATCCTATTTGTATAAATGGAATAACACGCTTTTTTATTTTGGTTCCTTGAAATTGGGTTGGAACAGATGCTTAAAATTCTGAAGAGAATGAAATGTATACGAATATTGAATTTTAAATGTTGGTCGCACTTTCTTGCTCAATACTCGTGAAGACACGGGGAATACTCATAAAGGTAGAGGGTATTCATAAAAGAGGCTTCCAATCATAGTTCTGCGGGGTTACAGATATTCCTTCTTCATTTTAGGCTCACTATGCTTTTTGCATAATTTGTCCACCGAGTTTTGGAACTGTTCCCCGATAACACTCCACCCGGTTTTGGAGCTGATCCGGAACTTCGGCATAATAATATTGGACACAAAAAAAGACAAGCTCTGAGCTTGTCTTCTGTAGCGAGAGTGGGTCACGATCCCACGACCTCCGGATTATGAATCCGACGCTCTAACCAGCTGAGCTATCTCGCCATCCGCAATACTTTGTATTTCGTAGCGAGAGTGGGTCACGATCCCACGACCTCCGGATTATGAATCCGACGCTCTA
>SAMEA104404103__coassemble_1059_pt1 | contig 17758 bp, 12 predicted proteins | sample SAMEA104404103__metabat2_high_PE_061 | metagenome-assembled genome bin SAMEA104404103 (sample SAMEA104404103) | Balaenoptera acutorostrata | reverse complement strand
TGATAACCTTAGCGTAGCAACCACCTTCGTAGTTGAATACACCTTCGTCATCCCAACCGTGTTCGTCGTCACCGATGAGAAGACGCTTAGGGTCAGTTGACAAAGTAGTCTTACCAGTACCAGAAAGACCGAAGAAGATAGCAGAGTCAGTGCCTTCCATGTTAGTGTTAGCAGAGCAGTGCATTGAAGCGAAGCCACGCAATGGGTTCAAGTAGTTCATGATAGAGAAGATACCCTTCTTCATTTCACCACCGTACCATGTGTTCAAGATAACCTGTTCGTTAGTTGCCAAGTTGAAGACAGTTGCAGTTTCAGAGTGCAAGCCGAGTTCCTTATAGTTGTCAACCTTTGCCAAAGCAGCGTTGAAAGTCACGAAATCAGGTTCGCCGTAGTTAGCGAGTTCTTCTTCTGTTGGACGGATGAACATGTTCTTTACGAAGTGAGCCTGCCATGCAACTTCACAGATGAAACGAACTTTCAAACGAGTTGCAGCATTAGCACCGCAGAAAGTATCCATTACGAACAAACGCTTGCCGCTCAACTGCTTTACAGCCTTAGCCTTCAAGTCAGCCCAAGCTTCTTCTGAACATGGTTTGTTATCGTTAGGATATTCTGGAGAGTTCCACCATACAGTGTCTTTACTTGCATCATTATATACGAAGAACTTATCCTTAGGTGAACGACCTGTGTAAACACCAGTCATTACGTTTACTGCGTTGAGTTCAGTTACCTGACCAACTTCGTAACCTGTGAGTTCAGCCTTAGTTTCTTCTTCGAACAAAGTTTCATAAGAAGGGTTGTGAAGGATTTCCTTCACGTCGGTAATACCGTACTTACTTAAATCTACTGTTGCCATATTACTTTATAAATTAAAGAATTAAAGTTGCATTATCAATAGGTGTCGCACTATAGACATTACCCACCGAAGAGGAGGTTCAATTCTCTCTAAACAAGTGAGTAACTTGACAGAGGTCTGTAGTGTTCACCGAAGCAAAATTACGAAAAAGATTTGTCTGCAAAAAGTTTTACCCTATTTTGTTTGTAATAATGGCTTTTTCTTAACGGTTTTTTCATGTTCACCCCTAGTCAACTGTCAAATTGCTAATTCGGGATAGCAAATGCCGCAGAATCAGCCATTCCATCCAACAAAATGACACATTCTTTCCCGTTCAGATCCATCATATTCATGGTTAGGACAGGAACTTCGAGACTCTGCAAATCTCCCTTAATCTATCCAAAAGGCCTAAAAAACTTAAAAAGAATACCTAAGTTTTGCCAAGCCAAGCTATTTGTACTATTTTTGCACACAATTTATATTATAAAGCTCATGAAAGTTATCAAATTGGAAGAAACCGCTTCTGTGGTCAACCATTATATGGCTCAGTTGCGGGATGTCAATTACCAAAAGAACCGCAAACTTTTCCGAAACAATCTGAAGCGTATCGGCAATGCCATCGCTTACGAAATCAGCCGCACCCTCGATTATTCTCCCAAAGAGGTCCAGACTCCTCTGGGCGTGAAATCGGTGATGACCACCGACGACCATATCGTTGTAGGTACCGTTCTCCGTGCCGGACTTGCATTCCACGAAGGTTTTCTTGAAATTTTCGACAATGCCGACTCTGCTTTTGTCGCTGCTTATCGTGAAGAGGGCTGCAAGGAAGAAATGAAAATCCACCTCGATTATCTTGCCTCACCGAATATTGACGGCAGCACATTCCTCATGGTAGACCCGATGCTTGCCACTGGCGGCAGCATGGAATTGGCTTACCATGCATTTCTGCGCACAGGCAAACCTGCCAAACTGCACATCTGCTGCGTGATTGCCTCTGAAGAAGGCATCGCCCGCCTGCAGGCTGCTTTCCCTGACGATGACGTCACTCTCTGGGTTGCTGCTGTCGACCCTACACTGAACGAAGATGCTTACATCGTTCCTGGCCTCGGTGACGCAGGTGACCTTTCTTTCGGTCCTAAACTTTCCTTGAAATAAAAAAGTTGTAAGACGTCTCCCGTCCTACAATAGATCCGCAGATATTTCGAGTGATTTTCAAATATTGTGACAAGCATACAGGTTCTGGGAATTCTGTGAATCACATAGGATGACTGATTTCTGAAAACACTCTGTCGCAAACCACTGACAGATGCACGAGGACATCACGGATGCATGCAGGAGGTGTCAATCAAAGATCTGCCCCTTACGAATTAGCCGCACGAATTTGGATGCTTTTCTTGAATTGTGCCATTCAGTAATGGTGAAATAATAAGTTCGGCAAATTTTTGTTCGAATCTTGCGTCTGATGGGAAGTTAGGAGAAAGGAGTGTAGCGGGCTACACGACTGACGACGCGCTTCCAAGCAGAACAAGAGACGGATAAAAAATGGCGGGAGAAAGGAAGATAAATATTTTAAAACTGTATGAAGTTATTTTTTACCATTACTCATATCTAAAATCTGGCTGAAGGAGATACTTTCTAAAGATACATCCTCAAATACCACTAGAGACACATCTTTTTTTATTTATCACTCCAAATATCGGAGGAACCATAAAAAAAACGACCGCATTCAGATAGACTCTGATGCGGTCGCTTTTTTATATGGAGTAGTGTGGAGAAACCTCTCCTTCACTTCATTCTTTATCGACGCTGACGGCGCACACTGTAACCGCCGGAACTGGAGCGTGCAGGAGTTGACTTCACCCGTTCTCTCTTCTCACGTTTTTTCTTTTCAGGCTTTACCTCTGATTTTTCTACCGAATCGGAACGACGGCCGGTAGGACGACGGGAAGCCCGGCTTGACTTTTTGTCCTTTTCCAGTGCAGCGATGCTGTCGGCAGCCGCAGCTTCAGCAGCAGCCTTGGCCATGGCAACAGAGTCACGACCGTACATGTGGTCCTGGAAGTCCACCAGTTCTCTCTCAATTCGCTTCTGCTCCTTCACCAGAGCTGTATCGTTGTCACAATAGTTGGAAAGCACACGGTCCTGGAGATTGGTCGTCTTGTAAATTTCTCCCTTATAGCAGTTCATCGTGAAATAATCGTCGGCCGACATCATGGAGGCGTTGTTGTAACTGCTCCCCATGAGCTGCAACTTGCTGAGCTGTGAGGCTATGTCATCATATTTCACCCAGAACATGGGATAAGGCAGTGCCTGTTCCGCGAAATCGTCTCCTCCGCGCAAGAGTACCGGACACAAAGCTACAACACGGCTGCGGAAAGAAGAAGAATTCTGGTCATAATAAACGCTCTCCTTTATATAATAGCGTTTCACCTGGTCGGAAGGAAGATCCGCATCGTTGACACGTACCTTGTCTCCCTTCGACTCATAGAATATTTCATAACGGTCCATCAACTCTTTTGCCTTCACCTTGTTTTTCTCAGAGAAATTCTCATTGCCATCGATGGTATAATCGTAAGCCTGGATTTGTCCGCGCAAAATTTGCTTGAAGAGGAAGGTGAACAGATTCATGCGGTCCCCCTGTGGCGCGGTAGGGAAATACAGCACCGCGTTCTCGTCCTTCGTCAAGTCGAGAGAGCGGTAGATGTCACGGCGCCAGGCCACGTCTTCCGGCATGGGCTGGGCGGTAGGAAATTCTCTGTAAGCTGATATCTTCGGGTTTTCTGCAGTCTTCTCCTTCTTATCCTGCTGTTGCTGTCGCAGACGTGCCGGTGGCTGAGCCACGGTAGCCAGACAACTGAAAAGCAAGAGGAAGACCCAGGCCCCGCGCAATTTGCCGAGACAAGCGGTAGGATTTTTTCTCACCGGCTTATGCATTGAATGGATGTTATTCATCGTAGTCATTTTTGTAGATTCTTTATTGGATAGGTGGGTTTGCCAGCCTCCTTTCCGAACAGTGTGGAAATCCTGTCCGTATGGAAATGCCGTCCGCGCCATTTTATTTGACAATCACCTCGACCGTTTGTGTCAGCGTACGCTCGATACCGTCAGGACCGATGGCACGCACGTTCGAGATATAGAAGCGCTGTCCGCGCCGCACGCTGCGCATCAGTTCACGCTGTGCGTTGGTAAACTGGTCACCGTTCGACTTTTCCGGTCGGGCGTTACCCATACGGTCAAAGAACACCGTCTCGAAGCTGATGACACGGAACGGAATATTCAGCAGACCGTCGTCGATTGCGGCACCAAGTCCCCTGGCACCCAAGGCGTTTGCCTTGCTCAGTTTGCCACCCTTGAAGCGGTCGTTGCCCAAAGGGATGTAAGCCGTCGGATCGGGCAGTTTGCGCACTTGGAAGGTGACAGCTCCCATGGTCTGGCTTCGTCCGTTCACCACACCGGTCACATGGAAGGTGACATCCTTGCCCACGGCATTAGGACGAGCCGTAAATTTACCATTCCCCTTGGAAGTCAGTTTACCACCTTCCATGGTAACGGAAATCTTATTGGAAGCCACTCCGGAAGCGGAAACGCTGACGGGGTTTTCGAAACCGGCATAGAGCACGTTCATCAAGTCGGCAGCCACTGTAGCACCGGTCGGCGGAGCGATGACGTTGTATTTCTGCTTGAAATTGCGTCGGATGATTTCTCCTGCCGCATTCGGCATCTGGATGAAACCGGAGAAAGAATATTCACCCGGAGCTCCTACACGGAAACTGTATTCGCCCTTTTCGGAAATACGTTTGCCGTTCACATAAATTTCAGGACGCTGGGTCGTGTCCACAGCTGCCATGAAAATATGGGAAGAGAACTGGTCGCCCGGATACAGGGTCGTAGCCTCCGGCAGCACATAAGCGTTCAGTTCGTTTACACGGATATCTTTCAAGTCGATATTCGAAATCAGTGAATGCAGCACTTCACCTTCCGCATTGCGCACATCGCTCTGCAGCTTGGTCAACATGGTGACCGCAGCCACCGAAGGCATCGCCTCAAACATGTATTCCTCCCAAGTTTTGCGCTTCTCGTCGGGTGTCTGGGGCACCTCCGTACTCAGATTCGATTCGATAATCGCACGCTGACGGGGATCGCTCACATGCTTCAAGATACGTTCACGATAAGTATTGATGCTGTTGAAGAGTTCACGTCCCTTCCCTCTCACCGGCGCCAGCATGATATGTCCAGCGGCGTCCAGATTTTCTTTGTTCTCGATATTTGCAGGGTCTCCCTCCTCCCCGTCCGATTCGCGGGCGATGGCCCAGCGCAGTTCGTCGGCAAAATTAAATAAGGAGTCGGAGATTTTCTTCAGCGCCTGCGCCTTGTCATACCAAGGTTTCACCTTTGAAGGATTCACTTTCAACTGAGCAGCGAGGTCGGCATAAATGGCTTCGTTCTCTTTGACTGCATTCTCCGTGGTACGGTTCAGACTCTCGCCGACCAAATCGAAACCCTTGAGCACTTCGTTCGACACATTGAGCGCCAGCATCGCCAACAAGACGATATACATCAGGTTGATCATCTTCTGACGGGGCGAAACGGGTCTTTTCTTTACTGCCATCCTTTGGGATTATTTATTATTCAAAGCAGAAAGGGCCTCAAGGACCTTGTCGACCGGTTGCATTTCCATTAGAATGGATTTTCTCTTTTGGGGATATATGCATTCGGAAGCTTTTCTGCCTCTCTTTGATTTACAAATGAAATTCTTTAACACGCTCCATAGAGCAAAGTTTTTTTACCAGACTGCGGTTATTTCTCGGAACCCATCGGCGCTGCTCCGCGCATATTCACGGTGAGCGCTTCGATCATACGGCCGTATACACCGTTGAGCTCTTCAATCTGCTTGGCCAGTTTCTGCGTCTGGTCGTTGATTTGGTCGATGGTGCCCACCTGCAGACTGATACTCTTCAAGTGCAATTCATACACCTTGTTGATACCTGTCAGCGTACGGTTCAGGTTGTCCATTTCCTCACTGTCTTTGGTCAGACGTGCACTCTGTTCGTCCACCTTGGCGAAAGTATCAGAAAGAGTCTGGAGTTTTTCGATATAAGTTTGGGTAGCCGCTTCCATTTCAGGCGACAGCACCGCCTGGGCGCGACGCAACAATTCGTCGTTGGCAGCGCGGATCACGGCAGCCAGACGCTGAGCCTCGTTTTCGAAAGGTTCCTGACCTTCGGGTGTGCTTGCCGCAATGGCAGCACGGGCAGCGGCTATCGGATCTTCTTTCACCTCAGGAGCAGAAGTGGCAGCAACAGCGGCAACGCCGGCTGAAGGAACACCACCGCCAAGATTGCCGATAATGACAGTGCCTCCGCCATTACCACCAGTAGTGGCACCTCCTCTGTGAGCAGCATCTGCCGCAACACCTGCCGCAGCAGTTTCACCCGCAGCGTTTTCGTTTTCTTCCTCCTCGTCATCATAGTCGTCTTCGTCGTCGGTCAGTCCCAGACGTTTGGCAATCTGTTCGTCGGTTTCATAGTCGGCAGGAAGTTCCTTACCCACTTCTTCTTTATCAAACGGGCGGTCGAAAGCTGAAAGGAAGAACACGACAACTTCCGTACCCATACCGATAAAGAGCATGACGTTACCGCCAGCCAGGTGGGTCAGTTTGAAAAGTGCACCTAAGATAACGATAGAGGCACCCCAGCTATAAGCATAGTTCAAAAATGTCTGTCCAGGAACGCTGTCCATCCAGTGTTGGAGACGGGTGATGAAATTTATTTTGATTGACATAATATACGATTTTTAATTAGGGTTACAGCGGTCACTTATTTTCTCTTGCGCTTGTCGGCAGCATTGCTGCTCGTGGTCACCGCCTTGGAGCGGACACAGCGGAAGCCTACATACGAACGGGGCTGGTTCTGGTATTCCCAGGTACGCCATGCCGAACGGATATAGGATAACGGATCTTTCCATGAACCACCACGGACACTCTTGCGTTTCAAGAAATAAGGGTCTTCTTTTGCAGCGTTGTAGCGCAGTTCAGGGTTCAAGTCGCCCATTGCCGCGACACCGGCTTCGGTATACACCGTGCTGGTCCATTCCGCCACATTACCGGCCATGTCGAACAGGCCGTTGGAGTTGGCGCCATAGATTCCCACAGCCGATGTAATCAGGTTGCCGTCCTCGGTATAGTTCCCCTTGTCCGGTTTGAAGTTCGCAAAGAAACAGCCGCGGTCGTTCTTCATATCCCCACCCTGCCAAGGGAAAGGATTGCCCTCTTTACCTCGTGCCGCATATTCCCACTCGATTTCAGTCGGGAGGCGGTAGCGCTGAATATAACGGGCCTGAGGTCCCATGCCGCGCATCAGATATTCGGTACGCCATGCGCAAAATGCCTGTGCCTGTTCCCAAGTGACACCAACTACCGGATATTCATTGTAAGAAGGTGAACTGAAATACAACTTCATGTAAGTTTCGTTGTTCACATTCGTGAAGTCGTTTACCCAACAGGTTGTGTCGGGATAAACGCGGACGATATAAGTATTCAAGAAGTCGTAAACGCTGGAGAGCGGACGTTCGATAGTCTGGCGCACAATTTCGCCATTCTCATCGATATAGGCTGTATCCTTGGAAATCATCACCACCTGGTCCATATCGATTTCGCGGTCTGTGTTGAGCACGCGCTCTCGAGGATCAAGACGATATTTTCTCAATGCTGCCTTTTCGTAATCATAAATTTCATAACGGTAAGTCAACTGTTTGGTATCCAGCATCTTTGTACCGTCAATAGGATGCGTCACATACACACTCTGGATGGCGCGCAACTGGTCCTCGGTAGGTTTACGCCAAGGGATAGGCTTTGCCCAGTTCAAGTGCGGGGTAACAGGTTCGCCATAGCGGTCCACCTCTATCTTGAAAGTTTCGTCACCACCATAAGAGGGGTCTGCCAGACGTTCGCGGATAATACTGTCGCGCACCCAGTTGACAAACTGGCGGTACATGGAATTGGTCACCTCGGTCTGGTCCATCCAGAATCCATCCACGGATATCTCTTTTGTCGGCGTAACTTTTCCCCACAAGGTATCGTTCTTTTCCACGCCTACCTTGAGATAGCCACGCTTCACCTCCACCATTCCATAAGGCACAGGCTCATTGAAAGACGCGGCGCGCTGGCCTGTCACTTCGCCTCCGTTCATCATGGCACGGCTTCCGCCGAAACAGGAGGCCAGCAGTATGCAAGCGCACAAGCCCGAAAAAAGTTTAGATAAATTCATATTTTATTATGTGTAGATTACTTAATAATAGATTTAGAGGAAACGCACGCTCTGGTGTTTGTTTTTTCCTTTCTTTCCCAAATTCAAATCCATCCGGTAGCCCAGGGTCACCTCATGGTGTCCGCTCTCTATCCCCATTCCCGAAGTATTCGCTTCGTAAGAATAACTGAGATCGACGCCGTGGAAACGGCCGCCGACAAAGAGGGTGACGGAATGTTGCGGACTGTAGGACGCTCCTCCGTAGAGTCTCTTCTTGTCGCGCGCGTACTGTAAACGTCCAGTGAGGTCCGCACGAAATTGCGAGCCGTCAAAACGCAACATTGTGGAAGGGACTATTGTGAATAACGGATTCCGGGTCTTAATATTGTATCCGGCCACCAGATTATACAAAGATTTAACTTTTAATTCGTTCGTTTCTCCCAAATATACGGTTGGCATTGTCAGATGCAAGGCTGCAATGCCGCCATACCAGGGGCCGTGGAGATAATAAATGCCGGCAGAGACGTCAAACTTCGAGCCGCTCAATTCCGAAGACGGGAAGGCGGGGTCGTTCGCATCTCCCAAATCGGCTTTCGAACCGTCGATTTTCTCGTTCAGCATGTCCAGCGAAGCACCGATGCTCAGAATACCACCGAAGAGTTTCAAATGGTAGGCATACTGCAAGGCAAAACGCTGGTGGGCGAACAGACCAATCTCATCTCTCATGAACAAGGCTCCCACACCGTGACGGGTATTGCCAATCTGGAAAGCCATATCGGCACCGGCATACATCGTGCTGCCCGCATCCTCAAATCCTGAGGCATGCGACTGGAACGCGGCGTTGATATTCAACTCCGGGGTACGTCCCACGGCTGCAGGGTTGTATTGTGCCTCCAAGTCCCAATAATGGGCAAAGACAGGTTCTTGCTGGGCCTGCGCCGTATAGTTTCCCCCAACCGCCACGAAAGCAGCCAGCAAAAAGGCACGACGAAAAGCCGGCCACATCGTCTTCACGAGTGCCAGCCCACCTTTCCTGTTTTGGGATTGTCTATCAGTTGTGTTTAGCGTTTTTTGCATAATACCTTGCAAAGATAGTGCAAGGTAAGAGAAGGGCAAAACGATTTCCAAGATTTTAGTTTTCAATTACGTGAAGTAAATAGGTACAGGCACGACAAACCGCCATAAAAAGGGAAAATAAACGTCATTTTGTAAAAACAGATGTTCCCCGGTCCGCCTCAACCACTCATGCACAGGCATAGACAAACAAAAAGGAAAAGCCTGCCACACACAATATCGTAAAGATAAAATCCCACGCTGTAAATTCGTTTTTCTCCTCCGGTTCATCTATTAGATACTCCTCCTCGTGACCGCCCTTTTTATAATAGCTGTGGTCACGAAGCTTTTCCTTATGCGGAATATCTCCCATATAATAGGAGTCCTCCTCATTCATTTCCCGATATAATTCTTCGTCTTCGTCCATATTGCAAATGTAAACGATTTGTTCCAACTGTCATTGCCCTTTCTTGAATTTAACAAATGGATGAAAGGCTATACAAAGTATCCGGCATTCCCCAAGCATTTGTTTACAAGAGGAAATTGGCAACCGGCAAAACAAGAGAGAGTATCCAGCAGACCTATTTACAGCATGCCTCCCGAAATCAAGCAGATACAATGGGAATGATTCATAAATATTTTGATTAGTAGAATTATTTCTCTAAATTGCAAGAAATTGAGAGTAGAATGTCGTGTTGCTTTTCGCAAAAAGAATCACAATTAAAAAAGAGGGACGTATGAATGAACAATTATTATGTAAATGCTCCAATAGCATGATAGCCCACAAGGTGACTGATATGCTCGAAAGCGAGGGCATCACCTTCCGTCAGCACGACGAAACAAATGCGTCACACACAGGAATTTACGGTCCTGACCCCGGCATTGCAATCTATGTATCTGAAGAGGATTATGCAAAAGCGCTGACTTTGGTGGAACCGGTTCTTATGTCCCCATCCAAGCATACAAATCCATTTTGCCCCAGATGTGGCAGTGAGGACATCAGAAGTATCAAACGAAGCAGAATCGTCACCCCCCTGCTCTATTTCTCCATTTTTCTCTTTATCGCACCTATGGTCTATCTGTACTACTCAAAGAAGTCGGATAGCCCGATACCCTATTATCTTTCTATGATAACATTCGTATCGAGCATCATAATCATGCTCCTATGTGGTCGCAAGAATGCTGACAGCAAATGTAATCGATGCGGTAAAAAGTTCAATCGTCTGTAACACGAATAACTATATACAGGAATGAACTTCTAACCTGGAATAAATAGAGATAAAAGAAATAAATACATTTGTCTATATGGAGACCGTATACGATTATAACATCACCGAAGAAGAATCTTTCAACCTAGGGATGCTGGATAAAGATTTCTATTTGAGACATTGCACAGAGGAGGATGCCTTTCAAGATCTGGCGCGTCTGTTCTATCTTCGCCATGATTTGAAGAAAGCCAAGTTGTATGCTGACAAACTTCCACCTCTCCTCAGAATTGATTTTTGGAGAACGGTCACTCATCCATAACCAGGTGAGCCCACTACCACAAAATAAGTGTCCGCTATAGTTTGCATGAACTATAGCGGACATTCTTATTTTTAACCATCATCTATGATTGTCATTGCCAAGCAAATCATTATCCCAAATAGGGTGTTTTTGAATACCCAAGGCATTTATATCGTTATCGACCATACTATCTGTTTTGTCGATAATCGAAGAGGCTATTATATTTTCTGTTTGCAATTCAAAAATTGTACTTGTTGGTTTCTGATATTTTTTCATATGATATAATTTTAAAATCCTAAATATTTATTAATTATTGCGACTGCATCCGCAATGGTTATGACACCATCAGAGTTGACATCATAAATACCTAACGGATAGGTCTGGATGTTTCCACTTAAATAGGCGTTAACCGTAGCAACAGCGTCAGCTACAGTTATTTTATTATCTCCATTTGTATCTCCCTTTCCTTGATTTTGAATATCATCTTGCGGATTATCGGGATTTCCATTAGGCTCATCGGGGTTAGTCGGCGAATATTTAAACTTTGCGATTAATGTTACATCTTTATTGGGCATCTCATAGTAAAATCCGTCGTAGCTGCTTATTAAGCTAGCGCCTTCATACCATCCCTCAAATTTGAATCCATCCTTAGGATAGGTTGAGATGTATTGCGAAAACCCCTCATTGACTTTTTCACCATTAGTGATGTTAAATGAGCAACAGCCTTCGGGTTGGGATTTGACATATAGACGGTGACGTTCTTGGAGAGTGGGTTCCAAAGGATCTTCGGGCTGAAAGGCATAGTGAGCCACTAAATGCACTTTCTCAGCGCCCATGGTAAAGTTGAATCCACTTTCAGTATTTTCCAACTTTTTACCATTCATAGTCCAATAGAGGAAATAATAACTAGAACTTTGGGAGGAACTATTGATCCAAACGCTTTCACCTTGTTGATAGCTTCCTTCTCCTGAAGTCCACGCAACCCCTGCTGGTTCACAATCCACTGTCACCGGTAGTTTCAAACTTGGCTCTGGAGGATTATCGGGATTGTATTGCGCCATCATGGTGAGGCTGGTTCCCATAAAGAAGAACCAGCACATCACAATGGATTTTATTATCTTTTCATTTGTCATATCTGAATTTATTTCATAGATACCTTGACAGCGATACCGCCAATCTTTACAAGGTATGTTCCCATACCCAATACGATGTGACCGTCACCTTGTTGAGTTGCAACCTTCTGACCGACCATATTGTAAACTACGATGTTGGCACTGTTGCTGTTTTCAATAGAAAGTTGGCCATTCTGAGCTGTAACTTGTACACCTGTCTTATCCAACAAATCCTCGATGCTAGTAGGTTCATTGTTCTTCAACAAAGTAAAGCGATCATTGAAAGTACCAGCATCACTCTTGAAACTGTATTCGCCCAAGCGGAGGTCAAACGTAACTCCCATGAGTTCATCACGAAGATACATTGGCACATCCATGCGTGAAGCAGAAATGGTGAAACTACCTGCATGCTTTGCCGAGTAACCCAATGCTATACCATACTCGGTATTCGGACGCTCATTAATAGCATAGTGAGCTCGGTCTGCATCAATTGTGTAAATTTGTGCGCTACAATTATTACTGATAAACTTAGCAGCATCAGTCTCCATTTCGTAGCTATCCTTGCTGGCATCGTTGAAAACAAGGCGAGTCTGATCTTTATCTTTAGTTGAGATGATGACGATGTTAGTCAACAAACGGCTAGGATTGGTCTTCATCAAAGCACGTTTAGCCTTAGCAGCCTGCATCGTTTTCTGAGATTGATGATAAGTCTGCATATTCATACCAGCAAAATTCAATGCCGGATTGCTAGCTGGTTTCTGAACGAAGAAGGCTTCGAATGGAGCGAGTTGGTAATCATCATCCTTAGGATTGTAAGCAACATAATTAGAACCGTTCCATACGGTGATTGGAGCATTGTAGTCCATATCCTTGATGTCATAGTAACTCAAGAATGGGTTACCGGTAAAGTTCCAACTAGCATCTTGCAAGTTCTTGGCAATATATTCATCCAAGTCCTTAATCTTATCAACCTTGTTAAACTTCACATCTTTCAAAGATATATTCAAAGTGTCTTCTTGTGAACACTGGAAGATATAGCCCTTACCGCTGACAAAGGTATCGCCAGTGAAATCCTTCCAACCGCCAAATCCTTGTTCTGCACGAATCTTACCATCATAGTGACGGAAGACAAAGTCCTTTGTATTCTTGCACTTGACATTAGCTACAGGAATATCGAATGGGAAGCAGAAGAAGTACCAACGACCACCATTCACACGGATATTGACATTCAATTTGTTAGCATGTAAATTGTTGTCTGCAATAATAGAACCACCATTCACACCATCGTGCTTGAGCTCAAGGCTGTCTGTTGTCTGTACCTCTCCACCATCGACAATCATACCTGAGTTTTCATTCATTTCAACGTCAGGGGTGCCCTGTACACGACCAGTTTCATTATCCAAGATGTAGTCACCGTTCAAATAGAAGTTATCGTAAGGTTCATCAAATTCAACCAACTTCGTAAACTGACTCCACTGAGTGTTATAATAATAGGTATAATAACTAGTCTTTGGCACATAGAGTGTCGCAGTCTGCCAACAACTAAAAGTTTGTTGCTGGATATCTGTAGGCTCAATAGTGTAGGTGTAAACCTTCTTGATGTTTGAACATCCGGCAAAAGCTTGCTCACCTACATATTTCAATGAACTTGGAATTCTGATTTCCTGGAGGCCATTACAACTTTGGAAGGCATAGCTTGAAATTCTCTTCAGTGATGATGGAAGTTTGATTGCCTGCAAAGAATTACAACTCTCAAAAGCATATTCACCAATATATTTCAACTGATTCTCGAAAGTCACTTCTCTTAAATTCCAGCAATTAGCGAAAGCACGGCCATCAATAGATTCAAGTTCCTTGCCAAATTTCACTTTTTGGAGCCAAGATGACTGAAACGCCTCATAACCGATTCTCAACAATTTGTCAGGGAATGCGATGCTATCAATATAGCAATTATTAAATGCATACGAGTCTATGATTCTCAAGGAAGAAGGCAGTGAAACTTTGTTTAGGCTTGTACTATAGAATGCCCCTTCACCAATATATTTCACACCTTCAGGAATCACGATATCATGAATACGTGTTTCTTTAAATGCGTGGTGATTAATTTTCAGGATATTCTTTGGCAAAATAAATCGCTCAATTTTTAAATTATAGAATGCATAAGGCGAAATTTCATTATTCTTAGTACAATACTGTTCGTAGTATGGATAATTGTTTTCTACGAAAGTAGCCTCACTCAAATCCAATTCTTTCAAACGCAACATCTTGTTACGAATCAGCAGGACATCATAGCTGTTGATGGTACCAATCACCTTCAAACTATAAATATTAGGAAGTTTCTCCTCACCTAACACTTTGTGAATGCCTGAAAGGGTATTCTCGGCCTTCACGCGGGCAATGCTATAAGCTGCATCATCAGGATAGATGCGTTCACTCCAATCTTTCCATTTATCAGCAGCCAAATAAGTGTTCAGCGCCGCACTAGGCACAATCATAACCCCGCTGGTCATCACATTATCGATAAAAGGAGGAGTCATGGTCTTCAAGACAACAGATGCGCGGTTTCCATAGAATGCAGAATGTCCAATAGATTTCACATTCTCATGCAAAGTAATCTTATCGATTCCCTCTGCTCCATAGAATGTAAATGGCTTGATAGCTGTGATTGTTGAAGGTATATTCACTTCTTCAGCCACTTTTCCATTAACATACAATGTCGCATTATGATAAAGTGGATTACTTGAACTGTCAGCAAAAGTTATATTACAGAAAGAAGCGATGTCATCAATATCCACTCTTTCGATAGAAGGAGTATAAGATATTTGATATTCGTCAGACCACTCGTAAGGTTTATAACGTTTTTCACAAGAAAAGGCGTCCTTACCAATGGCCTTAATGTCCTTGTGCAATTTTACAGACTTAAATGTCTTATTATGTGCAAAAGTAAAAGGTTTGATTTCGGTAATATCAGCAGGAATCACCAAATCTTGAATCAAGTTAATCTTTTGAGTCAACTCACCTGTTACTGTATCTTTCTCAGTATCTATAACATATAACTGGGCATTTGCATTCAATGGACTACTGATGGTATCTGCCAAAGTAATTTTTAAGAATGCAGACAAGTCATTGGTATAAACCTTCATGGTCTTGCCTTTTTGATTATAATTAAAGGCATGTGAGCCGATATAATTCACGCTTGACGGGATATGAATAGAATCAATCTGGCTATTAGCGAAAGCATAATTTCCAATAGACTCTACACCATCAGAGAAACTAACAGATTTTAGACTATCACAATTATCAAACACACCGGCGTTAACCATTTTATAATTTTGATGGAATGTTACAGATTTCAGTCTTTTGTAGTTATTAAAAACTCTCCCCTTAAGATCTGTGATTTCATCAGGAATAATTAAATCCTCAACTAATGAATTATTGAAATACAATGCTGCACCATAGTCAAGAGGATTGCTGCTCTCTTGATACCAACTTCCGGCAAAGTCGATATTACAGAAGGCTGCCATATCTTCAATATATACTTCTTTTAAAGCCCTACAATTAAGGAATGCTTCTGTACCAACACTCTTTATACTCTTTGGTAAAACAATTTTTTTCAAGTTCGTGCAATTCTCAAATGTATTTTGACATATTGAATCCATTTTACTAGATAATGCCACTGATTCCAAACTTGAACAGTTGCTAAAGACACCAGCCTTTAAATTGGTCACTGTTTCGGGAATAGTCAAATCTTTAACCAACTTATCATTCAAATAAAGAGCTGCACCATTTTGCATAGGATTTGCATAATCTCCCAAGAAGTCTATATTACAAAAACTTGCGATATCCTCTATATGAAGAGTATTGAGTTTTCCACAGGATTCAAATGCTCCCCAATCTATACTTTGAATGCTCTTCGGGAGAGTTACTTTTTCCAAATTACTACACTGATAAAAAGCATATTTACCTATATTCGTAACATTAGATGGAATAGTTACAGACTTCAAACTCTTACAGTTAGCAAATTGTGCGTCCTTGATTTTCACGATGGTACTTGGAATAGCTAGATTCTCCACCAATGCACCATTCAAATATAAAGAAGAACCATTAGACAATGGATTGCTCCACAAGTACATGCCAGGTTCATATCCTTCTTCAAACAAAATATTACAAAAGGCAGCTAAATCCACAATATGCGTTTCAATTAGCATATTACATCCATAGAATGCATTATTACCAATTCTTCTGACTTCCTTTGGAAGATATACCTTCCTCAATTTTTCACAATCGGAAAAAGCATAAACTTCTATGAGTTTTACTGAACTAGGAATATTCACACTTTCAATACTTGTACATGATTTAAACGCATAAGCTTTAACCGAAACCACTCCTTGAGGAATCTCCAAATTGACCACTTTAACATCGTTCAAATACAAATCCGCACCATTAGATAAGGGATTAGCACTATACCCACTATTCACATCACCAAACTGGATATTACAAAATTGAGCAAGATTTGAAATATCTACTCTTCTAAGACTATTACAGCTACGAAAAGTACCCCACCCTATGCTTGTCAAACTATCAGGCAGAGTTATAGATTGCAATGAACTACAAGATTGAAAACATTCAGAACCTATGGACTTCAAGCGTTTTGGTAATTGGATGTTAGCCAAAGCACTACAATTGCTAAACACACGGCCGTCTAAAGAGGTAATATTATCAGGTAATATTATAGACTTTAACATACTACAATTTTCAAAAGCACTAGAACCAATAGAGCTTACCTTATTAGGTATATTTACCGATTGCAGTCCGGTGCAATTTTCAAAAGCACTAGTCCCGATACTTTCCAAAGAATCAGAAAGATGAATAGAGGTGAGTTCTACACAATCCTTGAAAGCCTCGTAGTCAACATATCTTACCGGATATGACTTCCCTTCATGCTGAACAGAATTAGGAATTGTAATATCTCCAACATAATCAAAAGCATTGCTTTTAAGTACTGTAGCACGATTTACATATTCGTACGTATTGTAGTCATACTCCTTGGCAAGCCTATAATTTATGCCATCAACAGTGACATCAACACTTTGACTCTCTTGTGCAGAGGCCACAGAGCTGTACCCCATGCCGAGTAGCATAAGGAAACAACAAATGAAATGTTTGAAATTTGTATTCATAATAAATTGATTTAAATTTCAGTTTTAAAAATAACTAGGGATAATTATTTCATCAGCACCTTGTTGCCATTTACGATGTAAATGCGACCTGGTACAGGGTAATAAACGCGATGACCTTGAAAATCATAAATGATATTTGCAGCCGCGTTGTCTTGAGAGATTCCATTGATACCTGTCGGGGTTAAATCAATGTTGTAAACATTTGTCATTGCTATTGTAGGAACGTCTAGGAAGCAACGACCTGCACGTAAAGAGAATGGAGCTTGGGGATTGGCTCTATAAAACTTGGCGCCAGCTCCTTGATTCTGTAAAATATACCCCTGCGCCACTTCTGTCAATATAGTTACACCCGTCAGTTTCCCATTTGTTCTAGAGGTTGTATATGAAGCCTCATCCACGGTTCCAGAGAGAGTAGTAGTACAACCATTTTCGGCATATAAGACATAAGGAGTAAAAGCCTTAATGGCATTTTCCTCAGTCAATCTGACGAAATTATTATTATCATCTACATCGAAGCAGGAATAGACATGCACATTTGCGGGTTTTTCACAGTCGAAAGGGAAAATATAAGTACCAAATTTATTTTCGGGAGCTATATTGATTTCCACACTGCTATGATTGGTTGCATGAATTGGGAACGAAACATTCTCTGGATGCTTGGGAGTAGCATCGGGCAGCACCATTTCGATACCTTCCACTCTAACCTGATTAACTCCAGGCTTTGCATAAGGAGTCGCTTTCACATAGATTTTAAATAATTTTCCAGAAGTTGCAGCAAAAGCATATTTGGTTAACACAGGTTGGAACGGTACAGGCAAACGTATCTCT
>SAMEA104404103__coassemble_1035_pt1 | contig 18025 bp, 12 predicted proteins | sample SAMEA104404103__metabat2_high_PE_061 | metagenome-assembled genome bin SAMEA104404103 (sample SAMEA104404103) | Balaenoptera acutorostrata | reverse complement strand
AGACGCAAGATTCGAACAAAAAATTGCCGAACTTATTATTTCACCATTACTAAACACTGGAGTTCCAGACGCCCCAACTTAAATAAATCTGACACATTTTTCCTAGTTTCCAACAAAATCAAAAGGCGGAAACCCATCTTCCGAAAATGATTAGCAGTATTTCGTAACCGCCAGGCTCATCGCCCTTACACCCCCTATTCTTCCTTTCGTCCAAACAACGGATCCACCTTTATCAGACAAGAGACAACGAAAGTCAGAGGAATCAATGCCATCACCAAGATGAAGAAATTCAGATACCCCAACTGTTCCTGCAGCCAACCAGCAAACATACCCGGCAACATCATACTCAAAGCCATGAATCCTGTACAGAAAGCATAATGGGCTGTTTTAGAAGGACCTTGTGAAAAATAGATCATAAACAACATATAGGCTGTGAAACCAAAGCCATACCCCATTTGCTCTACAAAAACACAGATATTGATAATTAATAAATTGTCAGGCTGATAATAAGCCAGGAAGATGTATACGATATTAGGCAGCGAAATACTCAACACCATGGGCCAGATCCACTTTTTGAATCCGTCACGCGCAATAACAATACCACCCAGGATACCGCCCAACAAGAGACCAATCACTCCCATCGTACCTTGCACCAAACCCACCTCGGACGTTGTCAAAGCTAATCCACCAGCGTCAGTTTTGTCCAACATGAACAACTGGCACACTTTGACCAACAAAGCCTCCGGGAAACGGAATAAAAGCATAAAAGCAATGGCAGAGAGAATACCCGGTTTCTTAAAAAAGGAAAGGAAAGTATCGAAAAATCCCCGAATATCGAAGGATGCACGCTGTTTAGCCTCTGGTTCAAGAGTTTTCCGCTCAGGATCAGGCAGAAAAAACCGATGATACAAGAACAACAAGACAAAGACTACGGCAGCCACCAGAAAGGTATTCACCCACGCCCTGACGGGACTTTTATAATAAACTTCCAAGGAACCCGCAAGAATTATCAGGAGTCCCTGCCCTGCAATGGTGGCAATACGGTAACAAGTACTTCGGACACCTACATACAATGCCTGCTCATGCTCATTGAGCTCCAACATATAAAAGCCATCTGCAGCAATGTCGTGCGTCGCACTACTAAATGCCATCAACCAAAAGAAGGCCAAAGTCCACTGAATAAAATTACTCATCGGCAGAGTGAATGCCACACCAGCCAAAGCGGCTCCTATGACAATCTGCATGGTCAGGATCCACCAACGTTTAGTTTTAAACAAATCGACCACCGGACTCCAGAAGGGCTTGATCACCCAAGGCAGATAGAGCCAGGACGTATACAACGTCACGTCAGTATTGGACATGCCCAAACGTTTATACATGATAACCGCTATCGTCATTACGATAACATATGGTACTCCCTCAGCAAAATACAACGAAGGAATCCATTGAATCGGATGACTGCCCGCCACCCGATTCTCTGTATTGTTTTTCATATCAAATCTTATTTATAAAGACACTTTATACTAGCCCCCTGATAGTAATGCATCAAAATATGGTTGTAAGGATAGCCGTCGCGGCTCATCACGGCAGCACCAATCTGACACATACCGACTCCATGTCCCCAACCGGCTCCTAAAAGCGTAAAGGATGAAGGAACACCATTTACCATCTCTCCCTTGTCCACGACAAAAGCTGAACTGTAAAGATGTGTTTCAGACAGCGTACGGCGTATTTCCAGTTCCTTGCCAATCACCATTATCTTCTTGGTTCCCACAATACGGATTTTCTTCAATCTTCCACTTGCTCCACGTTCTACCGGCTGCAAATCTATGATATCACCAAAATCCTCTTCCCGTTTCTCCTTGATAAGTGCGGACAACTGCGCTTGCGTATAAGAAACCTTCCAACGGTAGAAATCTGCAGTTTCCTGATCGTAGTCGTTCAATACCTGCGATAATAGTTCCTTATCCTGTGTGTAACAGAATGATTCCGGATTACTACGGATAAATTTGTCAAAATCCACCTCACTAGGCGCACCCAGCTCTTTATTCGTATCCCGTACAGGCTGCAGATAACTTTCGTCCTTATCCTCCCAGCAAGTAGAATAACGTTCTGTAATACCTCCGCAACATTTTGAGAAACGGGCGTCACACAAGACGCCATCACTCATCAGTACCTGTCCACGGGTGGAACGCACAGCCTCAACAACAGCCGGAGAGCACACTCTTGTAATCCCCTGGTAGCGCTGGCAATGGTCGTCGGCACAAACATCAAACAAAGTATGCTCGCCTCCATCATACCAGCGAATGAATTCGTCATCACGTCGTACAAACGAGAAGAAGCCCCCTGTCTTTCCCGCATTCATATAGCGTTTCTTCATTTGAGTCAACAGCCAGCTGCGGGACACCACGGCATGTGCTTTCAGCAATTCCAGAGAAGAAGTCGCACTCATCTCCGAACTAATCACACTTACCAAATATTCTTCGACAGGCAAATGGTTGATTACAATCAGCTTGCCTTCTTCCACGATAAATTTCAGAGAGCCACGGAAAGTCTGGTTTTCGTTCCGCTCCCAATGGAAATGCTGACCGATAGGCACATCTCTCACCGTAAAAGAAGAATCTTCTGAAATTGGCATAAATGTCAATTCACTATAGAGATTGCCATTCCAAAGAATACCGCCATCCTTGCAGATTGCTGTCTGTGCACCAACCACCTCTTCACCTTTGGCAGTAAAGGGGGTATTCAGAACAAAGCAAACATGGTCGGCACTCATAATACCAACAGAAACCGTAGGTTCGTCTTCAATGAGGATATCATTATTCTCTATCGGCAACTGCTTGGATAATTTCTTAGATTGAATTTTTTTAGCAATCTGTTCTGCCTGCCCTTCAGTGATACCCACTTCCTTCAGAATGGAGGCAGCAATTTTAGGAGTCATTCTATTAAAATCCTCCTCACGAGGAGTGATGATGAGACCACCCATATCCAAAGCTCCTGGGCTGACCAGCATCTGTGATTTACCTTCTGCAAAATAGCAGTCCGGACGATGTTTTCTACGTGGAATGAGCACCATGACCACACTGTCATCATCCGCCGGTCCTCCACTCTGACGCCAAGCCAGAAGGTTGATATCCGGTTCGCCCATCCCCTCACCTACTGGTAATATCTTCAGCAATTTGTTGAACAAGAAATATTCACCGTGTGCCAGACCTCCCAACACTACAAATGCCGGGCAGGCATATCCATGGAGGAGATAAAGTCCGACACTCATGGCAGTATAGCCCATCTCCTCCAGTTCGGCCTCATCGGCACCCGTCAAAGGATATATTTTTTCCAAACGCGTTTCATAGAATTTCCAGTCACGCTCCAAGGGCACAATACCACGGGCTCCAGCCTGCAGATGTGCATGGTCGGGAGCAGAAGCGCCACAACGCCCTCCATTATAGAACATCAGGAAGTCAGGCATTTTCCATGCCAGATTATTCAACGCGCCCAACAATAAAGACAATTGTTGCGGTTTGTGCCGTCTCGTCGGAATCGTTAAATGATGAGGAAGAATCGGATTAGGATTTACCAATATCTCGTACGCCCCTTCTACCGGCAAACTGATTTGTTCTGCCGGTCTATTTTTAGCACATAAGAAACAAGGACGTTTCTTCAAAGTTTTCTTATCTATCTTGGCGACTGTAGAAACGATACGGCGAGGATTGAACTGAACAGACAATGAATAATCGTCGGTCTTCAGTTCTTTCGTCTGTATTTCAGAAGCCAGTTCCTCAAAACGGATACGGGCAGCCTCCCACAAAGACATTTGCCGGTCGAAGAAACTCAGAATTTCACATTGACTGGCAACGTGGTTCCATTTCTTGTTCATCTCCTGTCGACAACGAATTTCCTGAGTCCTCAAACTATCTTTATACAAATTGTTCTTATTCGTCTTCTCAACAGACAAGGCTGCATCAGAATTTCCTTCCCAACGACGGCATAAATACAATTCATCAAAAATACGAGCAATACGGAAATGACGAGAGAAAGCAAGTCCCAAGGCATAATCTTCACCATAAGAAGTGTTAGGGAAGCCTATTTTTCGCAACAACTCTGTACGAAAAGCCCGGGGAGCTCCCAGCCCGTTCACACGTAACGCATTGTTACGTCCATTGTCATTTGTCCATTCCTTATGAGCAATCAATCCCGGCGCCAGTGTTTCCAAATCAAAGTTAACCATGCGATAAGCCCCCACCACCATTGCCGCTTTCTGCTTGTAGAAGGCATCGACAATACGGGCAAGCGTATCAGGGCCACTATAAAGGTCATCCGAATCCAGCTGAACAGCGAAACGGCCACAACGCGAATCACGTACGGCATAATCCCAACAGCCGCCAATCCCCAAATCGGTACGATTAGGGGAAATCAATATGACTCTGTCATCATTATAATGCTGTACCGCTTCATAAGTGCCATCCGTAGAATGGTTGTCGACAACAATGACATTAAAAGCAAAATCCGCCTGCTGCGAAAGCACACTCTCGACAGCATCACGAATGGTGCGAACACGGTTGCGAACAGGAATGATTACAGAGGCCTCCACGGGGAAAACATCTTTTTCACGTGGAATGCTGTCAATTTCATCTGCAGCAAGCCACGCGCCGATTTTCTTGAGATGTTCTGTGCAGGCACGCTCATATTCCAACTGAACTTCACGATTGGAAGGATTTACGTAATCAAACTGCTTTTCGCCGCTTAAGCGCAAATCCGTTTCCACTTCAGTATATAAGAATTCCTTGATATGGAAAATTTCTCCGACCCGGCTTAAATGCAAACGTAAGGCATAAAATCCCGCATAACGGAAACGCTGAACCTTATCAGAAGTTAGGAAACTTCGCAATGCAGAAGTGCTCACCAGGACCAAGCCACCAAAGTCAAAATCGTCCCTGACACTGCCTATCTGATAATCAATCACAGGATGATTGGAAACCTTGCCCTCCTTTCGTTCATATCGGTCGGAATACACCATAACGGCACCAGTATCTGTCGCCACAGAAACCATACGTTCCAAACATCGATACCCCAACTGTATAGGCGAATTCTTCAAATAAAAAGCTACATATTCAGCAGTAGCTTTCTGTGCTACATTCCGTAGGAATTTCGTACTTGTCAAACTATCCGTAGTGATCAACTGAGCCTGACAGTCGGACAAATCCACAGTATTATCTGGTGAGCACAATATATTGACACTAGCCACTGCCGTATCCTGCGCCAAAGCATAGGCTGTTATTTTTGAATTTTCATTATCTGTCCAAGCGATAAAGCAATCCACATTACGAGTCATATTCTTATAGTATTATTTTCTAATTAACAGATTTATTCGTCTTTTGGATTTGAGGCATTCACAAATTCCTTCATATCCTTTGCAAAATTCTTGACAGAACGCCAGAAGCGCAAGACGCACTTAACCAACATCTTCCAAATCCACTTCAAAAGGAGGAGGAACCCCCAACCTATATAAACAAGGCAATTCCATACCGTCAGATTATATTTGGAATCCAAAAACCTCCATCCCAATATCGTCAATAACGGCAAGGCGACCCCTATCAGGATATATAAAACAAAATAGAAGTCGGAACTTGCATTTTCATGCACCACTGGGAAGGCGCCCACAGCCGACCAAGACAATCCACTGACAAGAACTTTTATCATACTTATCAGCTTGAATGCCAATAAATGGAAGGCTATCACAAACAGGTATTTATCTCCGATAAAGGATAAAGCCGAAACAATCTTGTTTTTACGTTGGGACAGAAATGCGGCTGAGTAACTCACAAAAATAAAAGCACCCAGCACTGGTACCGGCAACGAAATGAATTGAATAAGATCCGCACTGGAAGTCTGTGTTACCGGACTAAAAACGAGAAACAATACAAAGACTACCAATCCTGTTAATGCAACCCACCAACGTTTGGGCAAGACACGTAATATATCACGAGAGAGGAAGCCCAAGCTAATGAAGAATACTCCCATCAGCTCTCTGTATCCGCCACCAGCGATACCGGAAATATGCAAATTACCCAACACTTGCCACAACGCCATCAGAAAAGACAACGAAAGAATGACGAGTCCAATGGTATGGGCGTTATCTATTTCTATGACCTTTTTTGTCAGCTTAAACAAAATCAGATAAACGACGCCTGCGATAAACAATGTTCTGAAAAACCAAAACGGTGCGCACAACAATTCATCGAAACCAGACATATTGAATGTGACATCCCACAAACGCTGGATGAAGTCGTTCCAAGTAAAAGCCACGGCAACGTTGCCTCCCCAGTCACCACTTTGCGTGTCCAGGAATCCCATCCATAAGAATACGTTATGCAACATTAAGAAAAGGACACTCCACACCCAGAATGGACAATATACAGTTTTGATCTGACGCCACAAATAGTTTTTCTCTTCATTGAGCACCTGCACATTCAATGCATAGCCCACTCCCATAAGAAGAATAGGAAAAGAAAGAATCAATGCAGCATGCGTCAGCCATTGAGGGCCACCGGCACTTGCGACGACAACAAATATTGCGCCGAAAGCATTTATCAGATTCCAAGTTCCATTACTTGAAGTCTTTAATTCATTATGATCTGTAACAGTTGATGTATCACACATATAGCTTCAATTTATCATTTACACCAAAGGCGAAAGTATACAATAAATTCTGCCCATAATTCTCTTTCTTAAAGGTATTTGTTTCCACAATTCAGGCGTCAATTGATAACAGCGAGACTGCTTGTCTGTCTCAAAAATATGTTCAAGAGCCTGTGTTGTCGGTCGATCCACAATCATCAGGTTACACTCATAGTCGAACGACATACTCCGGCTGTTCATATTGGCGGAACCTATATAGGAACAACAATCGTCCACCATCATGATTTTGCTGTGATGGAAGCCCCCTTCATAAAAATAGATTTTGGCACCCAATTTCATTAAATCATGAACATGATGTTCCACAATACGCGGAGTCACCGGAATATCACTCTTCGCAGACACCATGATTTGCAAATCAACACCACGTTTAGCCGCATTTTCCAGGGCTTCTTTCAAATGACTGCAAAGAGAAAAGTACGGATTTATGATTTGAATTTTATACTTTGCTGAATTTATTAATTGTATGAATGTCTCATGGACTATTTTAGGACTGTGGAACGGATCGCGATTTGTCAAACCGACACATTTATGCCCGGCAGTTGCAGAAGAATCCACCTTTAAGTTCGGGAATAAAGTCCGCGCGTCCCGCATACCTGGGTAATATTGCATTCCATGCAGATTTTCTCCTGTAACCTTATTCCAAAAATTAATGAAGACCCCTTGCAAGTCGGCGACGATGTCACCTTCCACACGAGCGTGCAAGTCCCGCCAGTCACCAAATTCCGGTTTACCTACAATATAATAATCCGCAACGTTCATTCCACCGGTATAGGCTATCACGCCATCAATCACAACAATTTTTCTATGGTCTCTGTGAATGGCATGATTCACCCAAGGAAATTTTAATTTGTCGAACTGATAAATCTGAATGCCCTTACTGCGAAGAGCCTTCAAATGTCTGGCCTTTAAAGGCCGGTCGTTGGATGAATTTCCGAAACCGTCAAAAATGGCGCGCACTTCTACTCCCTCCTTCGCTTTTTCTTCCAAGAGCTGGAATAAAAGATGAGAGATGGAATCGTTACGAAAATTAAAATATTCCAGATGTATACTTTCCTTTGCAGATTTCACAGCAAGAAACAAGTCATCAAATTTTTCCTGACCATTTTTAAATAATGTAATACTGTTATTGGTACGGAATTTGACGTCAAACTGCTCCTGTAAATACTTTACTATCAAAGAATCACTGCTTTGCCCCAATATTGCTATAGGACAAAGCAGAAAAAACATTAAAAAAAAGAATAATACTTTTCTCATTAGATTACAACATGGTACTGAACGAATCCACGATTCCCAGCAAATGGCCATCTTCGTCAGTGACAAGAACTGAATGAATCTTATTCTTTTGCAGGATACGTTCTATTTCTGTAATTTTAGTTTCCAAAGATACTTCCTTGGGATGTTTGGACATGATATCTTCAACTGTCAACCGGAAGAAACTATCTTGGGAGGATTCCATTGCACGACGCACATCACCATCTGTAATAATTCCTACCACCTTGTCATCTTCAACGGCGACACACAATCCCAGGCGTCCACGACTCACATGGATGACAGCCTCTCCCATCTTCATCTTGGGAGAAATGACCGGTAAATCCTCTGTACGCATCACGTCACGGGCTTTCGTCAGCAAACGGCGTCCCAAGGTTCCACCCGGATGGAACTGAGCAAAATCAGAAGCCTTGAAATCACGTGCTTCTATCAATGCACACGCCAAGGCATCACCCAAAGCGAGGGCTGCAGTTGTCGAAGAAGTCGGAGCCAGACCCAACGGACAAGCTTCTCTTGCCACACCAGCATTCAAATGAGTCGTGGCATACTGAGCCAGAAGAGAATTTGGATTACCACTCATTCCGATCACAGGGATATTCCGATCCAATAAATAAGGCAAGAAACGGAGCAGTTCGTCGGTCTGTCCCGAATTGGAAATTGCCAACACCACATCCTCCTTACTAATAACGCCCAAATCGCCATGAAAAGCGTCCAGCGGATTAATGAAAAAGCTAGGGGTACCAGTACTTGACAAGGTTGCTGATATTTTTGCTCCAATATGCCCACTCTTGCCGACTCCCGTAACTATCAGTTTACCCTTACAGTTTAAAATCAGCTCTACGGTACGATCGAAATTATCATCCAACTGTGGTATTAAATCCAACAAAGCCTGAGCCTCGTCATGCAAACATTTAATTGCTGTATCTGTCCACTTACTCATATTTAATATATATAATCGACATGATTGTAAATAACCTGTCTGTGCTTTTTATTACAAAAAATTATTTCACCAAAGTCTGAAGAACTCCCTCCAACTGATCCAAATACAACATGTTCGGACCATCGCTCAATGCATGATCAGGATCGGGATGAGTCTCAAAGAAATAACCATCAGTGCCAAAAGCCTTAGCAGCCAAAGCCATAGCAGGAATAAACTCACGATTACCACCGGTCGTGCCATTGGCAGCCCCCGGGCGTTGAACTGAATGCGTGCAGTCCATGATTACACGATCTGCATATTCCTTCATAACAGGAATGTTACGAAAATCAACCACCAGATTGTTATAGCCATAAATATTGCCACGTTCTGTCAGCCATACCTCAGATGCACCAGAATCCCGACATTTCTCTACAGGATACTTCATATCTTCGCCCGACAGGAACTGCGCCTTCTTGACGTTCACAATCTTCCCGGTTTTGGATGCCTCCACCAATAAATCTGTCTGCCGGCACAAAAAAGCCGGTATCTGAAGCACATCCACGACCTGTCCGGCTGCAGCAGCCTGATAGCTTTCATGGATGTCTGTCACCAACGGCAAACCAAATTTCTCCTTAATGTCCGCAAGCATCTGCAAGCCTTTTTCCAGACCCGGACCACGAAAAGAATGAATACTTGTACGATTGGCCTTGTCAAAGGAAGCTTTAAAATATACCTCACAATCAAAAACTTTCTTAATCTTCACCAACTCTGTGGCTACGATTTCCAATAATTCTTGAGATTCGATGACGCAAGGGCCTGCTATAAATATAGGTTTCATGATTTTTCCATTTCTTAATTATAAGTGCAAAGATAATAAAAAACCTATTGAAATATCTGACGACAGATGGTTTATTCATATAAACTTAAATTATCTTCCAGAAATATCAAAATAGCAGATGAGCACCGGCTGCCACAAAAATAGGAAACGGATAATATCATTTTGCAGTTTTCCACTTGAAGACCGACTGTGATGGAAAACTACCATATAGTGCAAACATCCTTAATACAAAAACCGCTTATAAGAATGTTTAACAAAAAAATAATAAAATAAGAAAAGTTGCAAAATGAAGGATTTTCATACATTTGCTCCAATTATAATATAAGGGAACTAACCCATAGATGTCCCAACAAACGTTTCACCCGTCTAATTAAAAGTATCAATCAAATTGGTATTTATCACTTTTTTTTGTATTTTTGCGCACAGATATAAACGAATACAGTAATCTGACGACATGGAACACTCCAAGCAACTCATGAATCAGGCAGCAGACAACATTCGTGTCTTGGCTGCAGCAATGGTAGAAAAAGCAAAATCAGGTCACCCAGGTGGTGCTATGGGCGGAGCAGACTTTATAAACGTGCTCTACTCTGAATTCCTCACCTTTGACCCAGATTGTCCAACTTGGGAAACGCGCGACCGTTTCTTCCTTGATCCAGGTCACATGTCTCCTATGCTTTATTCGCAATTGGCTCTTATCGGCCGATTCAGCATTGACGAATTGAAGGAATTCCGCCAGTGGGGGTCTCCTACTCCGGGACATCCTGAGAAAAATTTCGAACGTGGTATAGAAAATACCAGCGGTCCTTTGGGACAAGGTCACACATATGCCGTAGGTGCGGCAATTGCAGCAAAAGCATTGTATGCAAGAACTGGCAACCCTGGTTTCAACCGTGAAAAGATCTATGCTTACATCTCTGACGGTGGTGTTCAGGAAGAAATTTCACAAGGTGCAGGTCGTATCGCAGGTCATTTAGGTTTGAACAACCTCATTATGTTCTTCGACGCAAACGAAATCCAGCTTTCTACAGAAACTGCCAATGTCATCTCAGAAGATACAGCAATGAAGTATCGCGCATGGAACTGGAACGTACTTGAAATCGATGGTAATGATTGCGACCAAATCCGAGCAGCCTTGACAGAAGCTAACAAGGAAGCCAACCGTCCTACTTTAATTATCGGCCATACCATTATGGGTAAGGGTTGTCGTCAGGCAGATGGCAGCAGTTACGAACGTAATTGTAAGACTCACGGTGCTCCTCTTGGTGGCGACGCTTACGTTAACACTATCAAGAATTTGGGCGGTGATGTAGAGAATCCGTTCTTGATCCGCAAGGAAGTAGCTAACATGTATGAAGCTCGCAAGAACGAATTACGTGAAAAAGTAGCTGAACTCCGCAAGGCAGAAAGTGAATGGGCAGCAGCAGAGCCTAAGAAAGCTGCCATGATGGCAGACTGGTTTGCAAACCGCTTACCGGAAATTCCTTGGGATACCATCGAACAGAAACCAAACTCTCCTACCCGTAACGGTTCATCCAAATGTTTGGAATTGCTTTCTGAATACGTCCCTAACATGATTGTCAGCTCAGCAGACTTGTGCAACTCTGACAAGACCGACGGTTTCTTAAAGCATACTACCAATATCAGCCGTGACAACTTTGCCGGAGGTTTCTTCCAGGCAGGTGTCAGCGAATTGACCATGGCTTGTGTATGCATCGGTATGACACTTCATGGTGGTATCATTACAGCAATGGGTACTTTCTTCGTATTCTCAGACTATATGAAACCTGCCATCCGTATGGCAGCATTGATGGAGCTTCCAGTGAAGTTCGTTTGGTCACACGATGCATTCCGTGTCGGCGAAGACGGTCCTACTCACGAACCTGTTGAGCAAGAGGCACAAATCCGCTTGATGGAGAAATTAAAGAACCATAGCGGTCGTGACTCAGTTCGCGTATTCCGTCCATGTGACGTTCACGCAACAACTCAGTGTTGGAGACTGGCCATGGAAAACATAGACACTCCTACAGCGTTAATTTTCAGCAGACAGAACATTCAGGATCTCCCTGCCAACACCAACTACAAGAACGTTGAAAAGGGTGCATACGAAGTTGTCTGCGAAGCTAATCCTGACGTAATTTTGGTTGCATCAGGTTCTGAAGTAAGCACTTTGGACCAAACTGCGGTTCTGCTCGCCAAGGATGGCATTAAGGCAAGAGTTGTAAGTTGCCCTAGCGAAGGACTTTTCCGCCGTCAGAGCAAGGAATATCAGGAAAGCTTGCTTCCATCAAATGCTAAAATTTTCGGTTTAACAGCAGGTCTCCCAGTGACCTTCGAAGGTTTAGTAGGTGGAAACGGTAAAGTATATGGTTTGGAAAGCTTCGGTTACTCAGCACCATTCAAGGTACTTGACGAGAAGTTAGGCTATACTCCCGAAAACATATACAAAGAGGTTAAGAAATTCTTAAGCGAATAATATATTGGGGGTGGCAATGCCACCCCCACTTTATAATAAATTGCAACATTGTCTGTTTGTGCAATCCTATTTGTTTCAGATTTTACAATAGACAATTATTTTTGTAACTATGTCAGAAAATAAAATTATTGGTCTAGCTAGCGACCACGCAGGCTATGCCCTCAAACAATTTGTCAAGCAATACCTTGAAGAGCGCAATATTGCCTACAAGGATTACGGAACATATAGCGAAGAGAGTTGCGATTACCCAGACTTTGCCCATGCTTTGGCCAATGGTATGAAAGATGGTGAAGTTGGTAAGGGTATTGCAATTTGTGGTAGCGGTGAAGGTATCTCCATGACCTTGAACAAGCACCAGCATATTCGCGCAGCATTAGTATGGATTCCAGAAATTGCCAAGATGTGCCGCATGCACAACGATGCAAACGTATTGGTTATGCCAGGCCGATACATCAGCACAGATACTGCCAAAGACATCATGGACTTGTTCTTTGAAACACCATTTGAAGGAGGTCGTCACATTAAAAGAATTGAAAAAATACCCGTAAAGGAATAAAAAAAGGTCGCTACATTTTCTCAAACCATTTGAAAATTATATCTTTGCAGTCGTTTTGACAAAATCAAAGGTTTAACATAAAAATTACGACGAAGATGACTAAAGCAGACATCGTTTCCGAAATCGCTCAGAAAACGGGTATCGACAAGACCACTGTGCTTAACACTGTTGAAGCGTTCATGGCATCCGTAAAGGATTCCTTAGCTAAGGACGAGAACGTGTACTTACGTGGTTTTGGTAGCTTCATTTTGAAAAAGCGTGCACAGAAAACAGCACGTAATATTTCAAAAAATACGACTATTATCATTCCAGAACACAACATCCCAGCATTCAAGCCTGCAAAGACTTTCATGCAAGATATCAAATAATAACATATTTTCATTAACCGTTTAAAAATTTCTTACAGCTATGCCTAACGGAAAGAAGAAAAAAAGACATAAGATGTCAACGCACAAGCGTAAAAAAAGATTAAGAAAGAATCGCCATAAGAGCAAATAATTTTTGCTAACGGCAATTTTCTTACAAACAATGTGGCAATATGGGGATATGAAAATGCCGAAAGGTAATCATCATTCACTATTGTCACATTTTGTTTAAAACACAATCGGATTATAGGGGAATTTGCTGGGAAAACTCATTAATGCACCTTATAAAGTAATTATTAAACTAAAACGAGAGCAATCAACTTATTTTGGTTGCTTATCTTAAAAAATTATCATGACAAGCGAAGTTATTGTAGATGTCCAACCGAAAGACATTTCGATTGCCCTTTTAGAAGACAAGAAACTGGTAGAGTTTCAGCAAGAAGGGAAATCTGAGCAGTTTTCAGTCGGCAATATCTATATTGCGAAAGTCCGCAAACTAATGCCAGGACTCAATGCGTGCTTCGTGAACGTCGGACACGAACGTGATGCCTTTCTCCATTATTTGGATTTAGGCTGCAATTTTCATTCGTTCGAAAAATACCTTGACCTTTTAGGAGACGGGAAGAGACAAGTTGCCCTTAGCAAATGCAGCGGGCAACCCGATCTAGAGAAAGAAGGCAGCATACAAAACACTCTAAAACAAGGACAAGAGGTTTTGGTGCAAATTGTCAAAGAACCTATTAACACCAAAGGTCCAAGATTAACTTGCGAGATATCCTTCGCCGGCCGTTATTTAGTCTTGGTGCCCTTCAGTGATAAAATCTCGGTTTCTACAAAAATCAAGAGTGGCGCAGAACGTGCTCGTCTTAAACAACTCATTCACAGCATCAAGCCTAAAAATTTTGGCGTTATTATCCGTACTGTAGCAGAGGGAAAACGTGTGGCTGAATTGGATGCGGAAATGAAGATTCTTCTCAAGAGATGGGACGACATGATGGCAAAAGTTCAACGGAACCGCCAAGCAGCCAAGCCACAACTACCAATGCTGTGCTTTGAAGAAACAAGCCGCGCTGTTGCAATGCTACGCGATTTATTCAACCCTTCATATGAAAATATCTACGTAAACGATAAGGATATTTTCAATGAAATGAAGAATTATGTAAGATTAATCGCTCCTGAAAGAGAACAGATTGTAAAGCTTTACAACGGCAACGTACCTATCTTCGACAATTTTTCTGTGACCAAACAAATCAAGACAAGCTTTGGCCGCACCGTTACATATAAGCATGGAGCTTATATGATTATAGAACATACAGAAGCACTTCATGTTGTAGATATCAATAGCGGAAACCGTTCCAAATCACCTGAAGGACAGGAAACCAACGCCTTGGACGTTAATTTGGGTGCTGCTGATGAGCTAGCCCGTCAATTGCGTCTTCGAGACATGGGAGGTATTATCGTTGTGGATTTCATAGATATGAATTTGGCTGAAAACCGTCAGAAACTCTATGAAAGAATGGTCGAGAATATGCGTAAAGACCGCGCACGACATAACATTCTTCCACTATCAAAATTTGGTTTAATGCAAATCACCCGCCAACGTGTTCGTCCTGCTATGGATGTCAATGTTGACGAAGCTTGCCCGACTTGCGGTGGCACAGGTAAAATCAAATCTAGTTTATTGTTCACTGACACCTTGGAAAACAAAATCGATTTGTTAGTGAATAAAATGGGTATTAAAAAATTCCGACTTCACGTACACCCATTCGTGGCTGCTTACATTAATCAAGGATTAGTATCATTAAAACGTAAGTGGCAAATGAAATATGGTTGGGGATTACAGATTATCCCAAACCAAAAGCTTTCTTATCTTCAATATCTCTTTTACAACCAACATGGGGAAGAAATTGATATGAAGGAAGAGAATGAAATGAAATAATGCGAGTAGGAGGTAAATGCGAAGACATTTATCTCCTACTTTCGTATTTCACAAATCTATTCCAACGGGAGGTCGGACATCAGTTGCTTTTCTAGTAAGAGTCTATATTTATTGATGGATGGGGAATCATCTTCCCCTAAAACATCAGCCACTCCCCTCCCCATTGAAACAGGATACATCCCTTGTCACGAGCAAGATATCTATAGGCATCTGTTCCCTGAATCAGCAACATTATTCCTACGATCTATCAAACAGCCCTTGTCTCTATGACAGAATCCTCACAAAAAGACGAGAAGTCGTAAAATCCATATTCAGGACCTGAGATTTAATAAGAAAAATTGCGTACATTTGCGTAAACAAGTTTGTATGACAAATTATACACGAAACATATTTATCCATCCACTCTATATTTGCTTAGCCAGCATCCTCATTTCTGTTATTTTTACAGGTTGCTCTTCTTCAAAACATCTAGAAGAAGATCAGTTATTATTGAACAAAGTCAAAGTAACCACTAATGACAAACATCTTAAGACCAGCCAATACCGGCTCTACGTCCGACAAGAAGCCAATTCTCGCTGGTTTAATCTGGTTAAGGTACCTCTTGGCTTTTACAATATCTCCGGCAGAGACAGCACCAAACGCATAAATCGTTTTTTTAGAAGAATTGGCGAAGCTCCTGTAGTTTACAACGAAAGCCTGACCCTATTCTCCAAGAATGCGTTGACTTCGGCTTTACAGAGCAAAGGCTATTTGCATGCTTCTGTCGAAGTGGATACAATCATCAAAAAACATAAAGTGGACATCACTTACAGACTGATTCCTAGAAGGCTGCATTATATCAAAGACATCCAACAGACTTTCGACGACGAGAGAATACAGAAGGCCGTCCTTAAAGACACCACTTCCTCAAAGTTATACAAGGGAGCCCCTCTGGACGTGTCCTTGCTCCAAGCAGAGAGAAGCCGGATTATAGAAAATCTCCGTAATCAGGGTTACTATAAATTAAACAAAGAATACATCTCTTTTCAAGCCGACACCATTTTATACGATAATGGCGTAAACCTAACGATGCAATTCAAACGTCCAGCAAAAGCGGATAGTCTGAAAGACTACGAGAGATTCAGACTCAACAATGTCACCGTATACGAAGACGTAGAATACACAGATTCGGCAAACAATTTTATTCATTATCATGACTTGAAATTTGAGTATAATGACAATATTAAATTGTCTAAACGAATGTATTACAGCCATATCCATATACACAAGGACAGTTTGTATCATGAGAATTCGATAGATAACACTTACAGCAGTCTGAATGGATTATCCTCCATCAATTATTCGACGATCCACTTCGCGGAATGTGACAGTGTTGCCCCCCTGCTGAATTGTGATATCCGGGTAAAGACAAATAAATTCCATAGTCTCAGTACAGAGTTGGAAGGCACCAATACTTCCGGTGATTTAGGTGCCGCCCTCGCAGTGACCTATACCAACAAGAATCTATTCAGATGTTCTGAAAATTTTTCTATTAAATTACGTGGAGCTTACGAAGCCATCACGGGGCTGGAAGGATATAAAAACGAAAATTACATAGGTTACAGCGCAGAAACCAAATTGCGTTTCCCTACTTTCATCTTTCCATGGATTACGAATCGTGCAAGACAATATATGAAGGCTTCATCAGAGTTGAGTTTTATGTACGATTCACAAAACCGCCCAGAATTCCACCGACGCGTTGTAACTGGCAACTGGGGTTACCGATGGAACAAGAATAAGAACTCCAACTGGCAACATCGTTTTGATCTCTTCAGTATCAACTATATCTTCATGCCATGGATTTCGGAAACATTCCGAAAAGAATACCTGGAAGGTGATGATCCTCGATATGCGATGCTGCGCAGCAGTTATGAAAATCTGCTGATTATGAAATTAGGATATGGATTCACTTACAACTCCATACACTCATCCATGCCCTCTGGACTCTTGCAAACCAATGGTTTCCAAGTCCGATTCAATGTTGAGACTGCCGGAAACCTATTACAAGGTATTTCAAGTCTGACAAAAGCCAGCAAGAATGACTTGGGACAATACCAAGTATTTGACATCGCCTATTCGCAATACGCAAAATTTGATTTTGATTACTCCAAAAGTTTTCTTATCAACGACAGGAACTCCATCGCATTGCATACAGCATTTGGTATTGCCATTCCTTATGGAAATTCCGACATCATTCCTTATGAAAAGAGATATTTCTCAGGAGGTGCCAACAGCGTTCGAGGATGGAGTGTACGCGAACTAGGACCAGGTAGTTACATTTGTAAAGATGGAAAGATTGATTTCATCAACCAGACCGGTAATGTCAAATTTGATTTTAGTCTGGAATACCGCACCCAGCTTTATTCTAAATTTCACGGAGCATTCTTCATTGATGCGGGAAACGTATGGAATACCAAAGACTATGCGGACCAGCCAGGAGGTCAGTTTAAATTCAACAAGTTCTACAAACAGATTGCCCTTGCTTACGGATTGGGGTTGCGTCTGAATCTGGATTATTTCATTCTCCGTCTGGATGGAGGTATGAAAGCCATCAATCCAACCATCACTCATGGCAAGGGACACTTCCCTATTATCAATCCGAATTTCAAACGTGACTTCACCTTGCACTTCGCTGTAGGCATGCCATTTTAAAATTCCAAGAACATTTCAAGCGGTTAAAAGGTTGGTTTATCAACGTTTGCCAAAAGCCTGGCAACCTTTTGTATCCGTTTTTCAGCATACGTCCGCTTACCTCTTTTAAAGGGCTAAGCGGACGTTCTTTTAAACAATACATCATCTAGTAAAATATCCAGCAAGTGTATTCTTTTCATATCCACCTCCTTGACATGTAAAGTCAGACTCGGGCTGACTTTAAGTAATGGTGAAATAATAAGTTCGGCAATTTTTTGTTCGAATCTTGCGTCT
>SAMEA104404103__coassemble_1012_pt1 | contig 18248 bp, 19 predicted proteins | sample SAMEA104404103__metabat2_high_PE_061 | metagenome-assembled genome bin SAMEA104404103 (sample SAMEA104404103) | Balaenoptera acutorostrata | reverse complement strand
CAGACGCAAGATTCGAACAAAAAATTGCCGAACTTATTATTTCACCATTACTTAGGCAAAATTTATCAATAATAATAGCGGTATAACATTTTTTTTATAGGGTATTTGGCAAGATTGGCAAAATTTCTTATTTTTGCGTAAGAATATTTCCTTATTAAAAAAGCTGATTCTTATTTTCGGATTTGTTAATGACCAAATATTTTAAGTTAGAAGTAATAAAATAATAACTCTTAAATTTATACGACAATGGAATTAGACGTAGAAAAGCCTTATGTAATAGGTCTTGACATGGGTGGTACAAACTCAATTTTCGGTATTGTAGATCAGCGTGGAACAATCAAGGCGCAGACTGCTATCAAGACTAAGGCTTATCCTGATATTCACGATTATGTAAAGGCTGCTGTGGAAGCTTTACAGCCCGCTTTGGACGTTGTAGGTGGCATCGAAAAAATCAAAGGTATGGGTATTGGTGCTCCTAATGGTAATTTCTATACAGGAAATATTGAATACGCTGCCAACTTGTTGTGGCCAGGTATTGTGCCCATCGCGCAGCTTTTTGAAGACGCTTTAGGCATTCCATGTCGTGTGACTAATGATGCCAATGCAGCTGCCATGGGCGAAATGACTTATGGTGTTGCCAGAGGTATGAAGAATTTCATCATGATTACCTTGGGTACAGGTGTCGGCAGTGGTATTGTCGTTGATGGTAAGATTGTTTACGGTAGCGACGGTTTCGCTGGCGAGTTGGGTCACTTTGTTGTAGACCATACTCCTGCTGGCCGTCCATGTGGTTGTGGTCGTTGCGGATGTCTCGAAACATATTGTTCAGCAACAGGTGTGGCACGTACAGCACGTGAAGTATTGGCTAAAAACGATGCTGACAGTCCGTTGCGTAAGTTGAATCTAGAAGACATCACCTCATTTGACGTATTCCAGGCAGCAGAGAAGGGTGACCCTATCGCACTCGAAATCTTCAACTTCACAGGTACTTTGTTAGGCCGTTCATGTGCAGACTTTACCACTTTCAACACTCCTGAGGCCTTTGTCTTCTTCGGTGGTCTGACCAAGGCAGGCGACTATTTGATGGATCCATTGCGCAAGGCCTACGAAGAAAATGTATTGAGCTTGTTCAAGGGCAAGACAAAACTTTTGATTTCTGCTCTTAACGGTAGTGAGGCTGCAGTATTGGGCGCAAGTGCACTGGGTTGGGAATAATTCAGTAACTAGGCATTTATTGTAGAAATTTGCATGAAAACGATGTATTCTGCAGATTTTCAATAAAAAATAAGCAAATTCTTTGCGGCGTGAAGATTTTATTTGTATCTTTGCGCCGCAATTTTGCAAGAAAATTACATTTAATTAATTATCAACCTATGATGAATCAGTACGAGACCGTTTTCATTATGACTCCCGTTTTGTCTGACCAACAGATGAAGGAGACGGTCGAAAAGTTCAAAGGTGTTCTCGCTGCTAATGGCGCTGAGATTATCAATGAAGAGAGCTGGGGCCTCAAGAAGATGGCTTATCCCATCGAGAAGAAGTCCACTGGTTTTTACCAGTTGTTAGAGTTCAAGGCAGAACCACAGGTAATCGAAAAGTTAGAAGTCGGTTTCCGTCGTGACGAGCGCATCCTTCGCTTCCTTACAGTGAAGATGGAAAAGTATGCTGCTCAGTATGCAGAAAAGCGTCGTAACAACAAAACTAACAAGGAGGACTAAAATCATGGCACAAGCACAATCTGAAATCCGTTATTTGACTCCGCCCACAGTGGACGTGAAGAAGAAAAAGTATTGCCGTTTCAAGAAGAGCGGTATTAAGTATATCGATTACAAGGATCCTGAATTCCTTAAGAAGTTCTTGAACGAACAGGGTAAGATTTTGCCTCGTCGTATCACAGGCACTTCTTTGAAGTATCAGCGTCGTGTGGCACAGGCTGTTAAGCGTGCTCGTCACTTGGCTTTGCTCCCATTCGTAACCGATTTGATGAAATAATAAAACAGGAGGTATAAGATATGGAACTCATTTTGAAAGAAAACGTACACGGTTTGGGTTACAAAGACGATATCGTAACTGTTAAGGATGGTTATGGTCGTAATTACCTTATTCCTACCGGTAAGGCTGTTATCGCTACAGCTTCTGCAAAGAAGATGTTGGCTGAAGAATTGAAGCAGCGTGCTCACAAATTGGAAAAAATTAAGAATGACGCTATCGCTTTGGGTGAAAAGCTCGGCGAAGTTAAGGACATCAAGATTGCAACTAAGGTTAGTGCTACTGGCGCTATCTATGGTTCAGTTAACAACCTTCACATTGCTGAAGAGTTGAGCAAGCGTGGTTTCGAAATCGACCGCAAGGCTATCAACCTCAAGGATGTTAAGGAAGTTGGTTCTTACACTGCTGTTGTTAAGCTTCACAAGGAAGTTTCTGTAGAAATTCCTTTCGAAGTAGTAGCAGAAGAAGCTTAATCTTTATTCAAGATTATATATGAAGTGCTATGCCCGCAAAGGCATGGCACTTTTTATGTTTATAACCACCGACAGATTGACTCTGAGGCTGTTCTGCAAGGAGCATGTGATTGCTCAGAAGCGCAGATTGCCTCTTGTCAACATTGAAATAGAAAGCTGTTTGTATTTAGATGGGACTCTGTTGGAATATGTTGAGTATAAAAATGAAATCAGAGATAAATAATGAAGTAGGAAGTGTGTCCGAGGTACGTAATCCGGACAGCGCTTTATCTGATATGCAAGAAAAAGTGTATCGGTATTTCGTTTTCTTCATGTATGATGGCACTGCTTATCATGGTTGGCAGATACAGCCTAATGCAGCCAGTGTGCAAGCCTGTTTGAACCAGTCGCTGTCGACTTTATTGCGGGAGAATATAGAAACCGTTGGGGCGGGGCGCACGGATACCGGCGTGCATGCCGGATATATGGCGGCACATTTCGATTGTCATAAAATGGTAGATGGGGAATGGCTGACAGACAAACTGAATCGTTTGCTGCCCCAGGATATTGCTGTGAGTCATGTGCGCCGTGTCAAACCTCGTGCTCATGCACGCTTTGATGCGAAGGCCCGTACCTACCACTATTATGTGTACACTAAAAAGAATCCTTTCTTACGTCATTTCGCCACACGTCTTCGTTTCGTTCCTGATTTTGAATTAATGAATAAGGCGGCCCTTCATCTTTTGGAAGTGACCGATTTCACAAGTTTCAGTAAGTTGCACACAGACGTTAAGACCAACAATTGCAAGGTGACGGCGGCTTGTTGGAAACAAGTTGAGCCTGATATGTGGCGATTTGAAATTACAGCAGACCGGTTTTTGCGTAATATGGTCCGGGCCGTTGTTGGCACGCTGTTGGAAGTGGGGAGAGGACGTATGACCTTGGAACAGTTTTATGACGTTGTGGCATGTAAGAATCGTTGTGCGGCGGGCGATTCAGTTCCCGGCAATGCTTTGTCTTTGGTGAATATCGTTTATCCCGACGACATCTATAGCGAGGAATGATCCTCGCATTTTTTTCTTTTTAGTAATGGTGAAATAATAAGTTCGGCAATTTTTTGTTCGAATCTTGCATCTGATGGGAAGTTAGGAGAAAGGAGTGTAGCGGGCTACACGACTGCCGACGCGCTTCCAAGCAGAACAAGAGACGGATAAAAAATGGCGGGAGAAAGGAAGAGAAATATCTTAAAACTGTATGAAGTTCTTTTTTTACCATTACTTAGCAAATTGTGTTGTGTATCGCCTGTACAATGACTTTATTTAATTATATCTATTTATGTGGCTGTTGTTGGCATTTCTTTCTGCAGCATTGCTAGGCTTTTATGACGTTTTTAAAAAACGTTCGTTGAAAGACAATGCAGTGATTCCGGTATTGTTGATAAATACCCTATTATGTAGTCTTTTCTTTTTACCACTCATCGTAGGTTCGTCCTTCGGGTTTTGTCTTCCCGGCAGTGTCGGATTTATTCCTTCGGGAGGATGGCATGAGCATGGTCTGGTGCTGGTGAAATCCGTCATCGTGCTGAGCTCTTGGATTTGCGGTTATTTTGCTATTAAACATTTGCCATTGACCATTGTTGGCCCCATCAATGCCAGTCGCCCCATTATGACCCTGCTGGGAGCACTTTTTATCTATGGTGAGTGTCTCAATGCATGGCAGTGGGCAGGTGTCCTTCTGGCTATTTTCTCTTTCTATTTGTTGAGTCGAAGTGGAAAAAAGGAAGGCATTGACTTCGTAAAGAACCGATGGATTCTTTTTCTGGTGCTGGCAGCAGTTCTTGGCGCCTGCAGTGGTTTGTTCGACAAATATTTGCTGGCACCTGCAGAAGTGGGCGGGGCAGGATTGGACAAGATGTTTGTCCAAGGCTGGTATAATCTGTATCAAGCTTTGATGATGTCTGCTGTGACTCTCTTCGTTTGGTATCCAACCCGGAGCAAGACCACGCCCTTTTCATGGAAATGGAGCATCATCTGTATATCCATATTTTTAACCGCTGCCGATTTGGCATACTTCTATGCTTTGAGCCAGCCTGACGCTATGATATCAGTGGTGTCTATGGTTCGTCGCAGCAGTGTGCTGGTTTCCTTCTTATTCGGTGCTCTCGTATTCAAGGAGAAGAATCTGAAAGCCAAGGCCTTCGATCTTTTGCTGGTTTTGATCGGAGTGATTTGTCTCTATATTGGTACGGATGCTTGACAGGATGATTTATAAAATAATTGAGCCGGAAAATGAAATAGCATTTTCCGGCTCAATTATTTATTCTATAGAGTTTATCATCCGATTCTAGAAATTCTGACCAAGGTGTCCTCTTGCATTATTTTGATAGTTCGTCCGTTGATAGCAATCAGTCCTTCAGAAGCAAAGGTCGACAGCGTCCGAATTGCATTTGAGGTAGTCATATTGGAAAGGTTGGCCAAATCTTCTCTTGACAACAATATTCCCAATGTCGCACCGTCTGATTCTACGCCGTAAGTTTCTTTCAAGAAGAGAAGAGCTTCAGCCAGGCGTCCGCGGATATGCTTTTGTGTCAGACTGACGGTACGGCAGTCGGCAATGCCCAGATCCGTCGCAAGTTCACGTATGAAAAATTGACAGATAGCGATATTCTGTGACATGATTTTCTTTACTATATCCATAGGGATACAGCAGATAACCGACTCTTCAAATGCAGCGGCAGCTGTAATGTAAGGCTCACCCGCCAAGGAAGCGCGGTAGCCAAAATACTGCACGGGACGCATCACGCGCATAATCTGACTACGTCCGCCTACGCCATCACGGAAAATTTTCACTTTACCGGAAAGCAGGCATAGCAGATGGTCCGGACTCTCCCCCTCATGATATACCATTTCATTCTTTTTGAATGTGCGCACATTTAAGGATTCTGAAACGGCAGTCTTTTCTTCTTCTGTAAGATGGATCCAAAGATTAGAAAGTTTTTCAGCTATTTCTTGCAAATCAACTTGATTCGACATATTCTCTTTGAAATTTATGTTTTATAACAATGTTTATAAGCACAAAAGTATACAATATATGTGAAACGGCAAAGGTGATTATCTCTTTTTTGTTTGTCTTTATATCTTCGTTTTTTAATGATTGTCGATAGAGAATTTCCTGGATGTTCTTTTTAAATATACAAAAACAATCCAAAAATTGGTCAAAAACTCTGAAAACATATATATGTCAATAATTTTTATCTAAATTTTTTTTTGAATCAGTATTTTTGTATAATTTTGGAATTGCTTAGTGTATCCATGTATACAAACCATGAAAAATGTTTGGATTTGTGGGGTAAGCGCTGTCACGTTGGTGACGGAGGAGATAAGAATGAGAAACCTTATAATCATAAAACTATGTGCTATTTACGATTTGACAAAACGCAAATGACGAACTTGCAGGATTCCCTTTACAAGGAAATGCTGATCACAAATAAGTCTGGTGCGTATTGTTCTACAACATTGGTAGGTTGCAATATTCGAAAATATCACGGTTTGTTAGTTGTTCCCGTTCCTCAGTTGGATGACGAGAACCACGTCTTGCTTTCATCGCTCGACGAAACCGTGATTCAGCATGGTGCTGAATTCAATTTGGGTTTGCACAAGTATCAAGGTGACAATTATAGTCCTAAGGGACATAAGTACATTGTCAGCTTTGAGTGGGAGAAAGTGCCGACATGGATTTACCGTATCGGCGGCGTGTTGTTGAAGAAAGAAATTATTTTCCGTACTGACCGTTTCCGCCTTTTTGTAAGATATACTTTGCTGGAAGCGCATTCAGAAACCACATTACGTCTGAAACCATTCTTGGCATTCCGTAGTGTACGTCAGTGGACTCACGAAAACAGCATGGCTAATACCGGTTATGAAGCGGTAGAGAATGGTATCAAGATGCGCATGTATGAGGGATATCCTGATTTGTACATGCAGACTAACGTTGCTAATGAATTCCATTATCAGCCCGACTGGTATCGTGGACTTGATTATCCGAAGGAACGTGAACGTGGTTACGGAGAAACTGAGGACTTGCTGGTTCCCGGTTATTTCGAAATGCCTATTAGAAAGGGCGAAAGCATCGTGTTTACAGCCTCACTTCGTGAAAAATCTCCAGAACAGTATGAATCAATTATGGCAGATGAAATTGCCAGTCTTGATTCACGTGACAGTTTTTATCATTGCTTGGTAAACGCTGCGCATCAGTTCCATGTACAGAAGGGTGAAGAAGAGTATATCCTGGCGGGTTATCCATGGTTTAAGTGCCGTGCTCGTGATGCCTTTATTTCTTTGCCTGGTTTGACGCTCTCCATTGGTGAGGCGGACAAATTTGAAGGCTATATGGAAACTGCCTCAAAGGCCATCCGGAACTATATCAATAAAGAGCCTATTTCTGTGGACATCTATGAAATGGAGCAGCCGGATACCTTGTTATGGGCTATCTGGAGCTTGCAGAAATATGCTAAGTATGTTTCACGCCGCAAATGTTACGAAAAATACGGTGACTTGATCCGGGAAATCATGAATTTCATCTGGACAGGTAAGCATACCAATCTCCAGGTCAAGGAAAACGGTTTGCTTTACAGTGACGGAAAGGAACGCGCCATTACGTGGATGAATTCAACTGTTGATGGAAAGCCTATCGTTCCACGCTCCGGTTATATTGTTGAATTCAATGCTTTGTGGTACAATGCATTGAAGTTCTTTGAACAGATCCTCGCAGAATCAGAAGATGAAGCCGACAATGCTCTGATGGAACGTTGTGCTGAAGAAGCCGAAAAGGTGGGTGATTCATTCAAGAAGGTATTCTTAAATGAGTACGGATATCTTTTGGACTATGTGGATGGTCAGATGATGGATTGGAGCGTACGTCCTAATCAGTTGTTTGCTATCGCACTTGACTTCTCTCCATTGGATGTTCGTGAGCGTAAGGGAGTTTTGGATATTTGTACGAAAGAATTGGTTACTCCGAAGGGTATCCGTTCACTCTCCCCAAAGAGCGGCGGTTACAATCCGATGTATGTAGGACAGCAGATCCAGCGTGATTATGCCTACCATCAGGGTACTGCTTGGCCATGGCTGACAGGTTTCTATCTGGAAGCTTATTTGCGCGTTTACAAGATGAGCGGAGTCAACTATATAGAACGTCAGTTGATTGGTTTCGAGGAAGAGTTGTTCTACCATTGTGTAGGTACAATTCCAGAACTTTTCGATGGTAACCCTCGTTTCAGCGGTCGTGGTGCTATCTCTTTCGCAATGAATGTAAGTGGTATCCTTCGCGCTTTGCGTTTGCTTGAGAAATATAAAATTGAAGAAGACTAACCTTAAGTAACAGAACAACGGACTCATCTCCGTTGTTCCTACAAAAAAATAGACCTATGAAAGTATTAATGTTTGGATGGGAGTTTCCTCCTCATATTTTGGGTGGACTAGGTACTGCCAGTTATGGTATTACTGCGGGGTTAGCCAAACAACCTGATATGCAAATTACCTTCTGTATTCCTAAGCCATGGGGTGATGAAGATAAAAGCTTTATGAATATTATCGGTTTGAACGAAACTCCAATTGTTTGGAAGGACGTCAGCCGTGAATATGTAGAGCAGCGTTTGGGTTCTAAAATGACTCCGGAACAGTATTTTGCATTGCGTGACCATATCTATGCCGATTTCAACTATCGTGCTACTAATGATTTGGGATGTATTGAATTTTCTGGACGTTATCCTCAGAATCTTTATGAAGAAATCAATAACTATTCTATTGTAGCTGGTGTTATTGCCCGTCAGCAGGACTATGACATCATCCATGCTCACGACTGGTTGACTTATCCTGCTGGTATACATGCAAAGAACGTATCAGGAAAACCATTGGTTATTCACGTTCATGCTACCGACTTTGACCGTAGCCGTGGTAATGTGAATCCTACCGTTTATAGTATTGAAAAGGACGGTATGGACCATGCTGACTGTATCATGTGTGTGAGTGAATTGACACGTCAGACAGTTATCAATCATTATCATCAGGATCCGGCCAAGTGTGTTGCCATGCACAATGCTGTATATCCATTGTCTGACGAGGTGCAGCAAATTGTCGCACAGCGTCGTCCTGCTCATGAGAGAAAGGAAAAAGTAGTGACATTCCTTGGTCGTATCACCATGCAGAAGGGTCCTGAATATTTCGTAGAAGCTGCTTCCTTGGTTTTGCAGCGTACCCGTAATATCAGATTCTGTTTTGCAGGTTCAGGTGATATGATGAATGATATGATTGAACTTGTTGCTCAGCGTGGTATTGCCGATCGTTTCCACTTCCCAGGTTTTATGAAGGGTAAGCAAGTTTATGAAACATTCCGTGATAGTGATGTTTATGTTATGCCTTCGGTTAGTGAACCGTTTGGTATCTCACCATTGGAAGCTATGCAGTGCGGTGTGCCTTCAATTATCAGCTATCAGAGTGGTTGTGCGGAAATCCTTAGTAAATGTATCAAGACAGATTATTGGGATATTCATGCTATGGCCGATGCCATGTATTCTATTTGTACGAACGAAGGTTTGTATAAGTATTTACAAGAAGAGGGTAAGAAGGAAGTTGACCAGATTACTTGGGAAAAAGTGGGACAACGTATCCGCAAATGTTATGACAAGGTAATAGAAAATTACAATAAATAATGCCACGAATATTATGAAAACAGTTTGTTTATATTTCGAAATTCACCAGAATATTCACTTGAAGCGTTATCGTTTCTTCGATATAGGTACCGATCATTACTACTACGACGATTACGAAAACGAGCGCTCTATAACTGAAACCGCTGATCGTTCTTACGTTCCTGCTTTGAATGCCTTGATTGAAATGGCAGAACGTTATGGCGATTACTTCAAATGTGCCATTTCATTATCCGGTTGTGCTATCGAACAATTGGAAAATCATGCACCACAGGTCATTGAACTTTTGCAGAAGTTAAATGAAACCGGTTGTGTAGAATTCTTGGCAGAGCCTTATTCTCACGGTTTCTCTTCATTGAAGAATCCTGAATGTTTTGTAGAAGAAGTTGATCGTCTTTGCAAAAAGATTAAATCGCTCTTTGGTCAGCAGCCTAAGGTCTTTAGAAACTCTTGCTTGATCTATTCCGATGAAATCGGTGAATTGGTAGGCAATATGGGCTTCAAGGGTATGTTGGCAGAAGGTGCTAAGCATGTCCTGGGTTGGAAGAGTCCGCATTTTGTATACAATTGCAATCGCAATCCAAACTTGAAGTTGCTGCTTCGCGATCATAGTTTGTCAGAAGACATCAGTTTGCGTTTCAATGACTCTTCATGGAGTGAATATCCTTTGTTCGCTGATAATTATGCAAACTGGATTGCTCAGTTGCCAGAAGAAGAACAGGTTATCAATATATTCATGGAACTTTGTGCCCTGGGTATTTTCCAGCCATTGTCTTCCAATATTCTCGAATTCATGAAGGCTTTGCCTGAACAATTGAGACAGCGCGGCATTATCTTCTCAACTCCTTCTGAAATTTGCTCAAAGATTAAGTCTTGTGGCGATTTGAATGTTGAATATCCAACTTCTTGGGTTGACGAAGAAAGAGACTTGTCTCCGTGGTTGGGTAATGTGATGCAGCAGGAAGCTATCAACAAACTCTATAGTGTTGCTGACCGTGTACGTATTTGTCGCGACCGTCGTTTGATGCAGGATTGGGACTATCTCCAGGCATCCAACAACCTTCGTTTCATGAGTACAAAGCCTAATTCTTACGGTGGATACCGCGGTATCTATGACTCTCCATACGATGCATTCACCAATTATATGAATATTTTGGGTGACTTCATTACCAGAGTAAACAATCTCTATCCGGCAGAAATCGACAATGAAGAATTGAACTCGCTTTTGACAACCATCAAGAATCAGGGTGACGAACTTCAGATGAAGGATAAGGAAATTGCTAAGTTGCAGAACATGCTGGCTAAGTTGACTCCAAAGGAAGCAAAGAAAGCACCTGCTAAGACAAAGAAGACTACTGCAAAGAAAGCAGCAGAAAAGTAATTAGAAATAGCACTTGATTATATAGTTGCGGAGGTTCTTGTTAAATCGGGAATCTCCGCATTTTTTATCGGGTTTTACCATTCGAAAGGTTGATATGCGTCAGATACTGTCTCTGATGAGTTAATTAATATAAATATTACGCAACAAAAAGCTTGATTTATCACTTTGTTTTTTATTTCTAAAAGCAAAATAAGATTATTTAAAATAAATGTATTACTTTTGCAGAACGAAAAAGCCTAATTATGTTTAGGTTAGCCCATTGAGCCGACATTCACAAAATTATATAGAAATAATTTTTTTTAATATGAATAAATTCTTAGTAGTCATTGCGACAGCTCTTCTCGTATTGTCTTCTTGCAAGACCCGTGAGAAAGTTTTGTATTTCCAAGATGCGCAAACTAGTGCACAGATTCCAACACAGGTTATCGAACCTTTGACATTCCAGCCAGGCGATAAACTTTCTGTTATTGTAACGAGTAGCGCTACTCCATTGTTGGCTCAGCAGTTCAACTTGCCAATTGTGACCATGCAGGCTGGTTCTACAACGCGTTCATATTCAAACCAAATTGCCCTTTATACGGTAGATGAAAATGGTTGTATCGATGTTCCTACATTAGGTCGTATTAATGTCATGGGAAAGACACGTGGCCAGGCCTCAGAATTTATTCAGGAAGCATTGCGCAAGGAACAGCTTCGTGATGCGGTTGTCACAGTAAGTGCTTACGATCAATTTGTCACTGTCTTGGGCGATGTACAGAAGCCAGGTCGTGTTGCTGTCAATCGTGACAACATTACTATCTTGGAAGCTTTGGGTGAAGCAGGCGACTTGAATATGACTGCTCGTCGCGATCGTATCATGGTCATCCGTCAAGAGGGTAATGAAGCTAAGACATATTATGTAGATATACGTTCCAAGGACATCTTGAGTTCACCGGTTTACAACTTACATCAGAATGATGTGGTATATGTAGAGCCAAACAAGGTGAAGATGGGTCAGTCAACCAACAATGATAACAGCGTCCGCTCAATTTCAACTTGGTTGTCAGTCAGCTCAGTTTTGATCAGCTTGGGTATCTTGATTTTCAGATAATAAGTATCTCATTTATATACGAAGGTCCGACAGATTATTCTGCCGGACTTTTTTATTGCGTATGCTCGGCATGAATATTAGAAGTTTGGTAATTCAACTTCCAAACTTATAATAAACTGCATCATGACGAGATGCTACACTGTACTTTAATGCATCTAATACAGAACTTAATCGATATTGAGCAGTTCATCTTTCAAAAAACTGTTGACGAATACTTATCAACAGGTGCGTTTTTTTCTTACAAGAAGAATCAATGAATAGGCTATATGAGTAATAGGGCACTTTTGATTCATCATAAATATTAGAACAAGGAGACCATTTTTGAAACCTCGATATGTAGTTACCGGGAGCCTTTATCTTATCTTGTACAGACAGTTTGTTTCTTGGATTTTCGGACAAAACATCCTCTCTGACTGCTTCTGCTGGCAGAATTTTCTCTGAAGGAGGTAGCAGTGTGAAGGGATTGCTTTTTATTATGCCATAGTTTTCAAGTGAGCTTGAGTCTTTGTCATTCTTTGTAGAATGTCTTATCTACAAATTTTACATGCAGATGTTCAACCACATGCTCTAAAAAAGAAGGATAGGGAAGATACAAAAAAATAATCCGATAAATATACGAAGATATTTACCGGATTATTTTGGTTACCGTAAGTAAGTATTACTTCAGAGATACCAAAATGTCCTTATCTGCTGCTGCAGTATTGATTTTGTCTTCACGCAACAACCAGCCAAGACCGAGATAAAGCTCTTTTTCACTCTTTACCTTAGCTGCTTTTTTCAAGTCCTTACCTTTAAGTTCGCCTTTCTCGTTTAAAGCTTCCCAAATTTTTCCAGCGATTTCGCCAGCGATTTCATTTAACATAGTGCTTTATTATTTTATAAATGAATGAATTTTTATCGTAAAGTATTGATTTTCTTATGCAAAGTTACAATTTTTTTATGATTTAATATGTTGTTCAGCACAAAAATGCTTAGTTGTATTGTATTTGAGGAATTTTTGTAAACTACAGTTAGCGAAAGTGACGCAAAATAACGTATATTTGCAAAAAATAGACTTATACTTATGCTATCTATTCTTATTCCGACATACAATTTTGATTGCTCTTCTTTAGTGCATGCTCTGTTGAAACAATGTGAGAGTTTGAAGGCACAACAGCAATACGAGTTTGACTTTGAAATACTTGTGGCCGATGACGCTTCTCCGCGCAAAGAGTTTGTCGCTTGTTATGAATGGATGCGAGAACATAGTTATTGTCATTTTTATCCCTTGGAAAAGAATTTGGGTAGGGCGAAAATCCGCAATTATCTGGCCTCTCTTTCCAAATATCCCTATCTGGTTTTCATTGATTGTGATGCATTGGTATGTACAGATGACTTTGTAGAGAATTATTGGAAAAATCGCGATATAGCTGATATCGTCTGCGGGGCTTTGAGAAATCTGCCAGCATGTCCTTCTGGTGGACAATTGCGTTATTTTTATGAGAAGGCGGCGGAGAAGCATCGGGGCGTGGAATATCGAAATGCCCATCCCTATACCTATTTCACAACATTCAATGTACTTTTTCATCGTAGTGTTCTTGAAAGTGTACAGTTTGACGAACGTTGTACCGAGTATGGTTATGAAGATGCTTTGATGGGCGTTGTATTAGAGAAAAGAGGATATAAGGTATGCCATATCGACAATCCCCTTATTCATAACGGAATCGATCCGAGTGCCATCTATTTGGAGAAAATAGAGACGAGTCTGCGTGTGCTCCGTCGGCTTGGCGAACCTATGCAGTCTGCTTCGGCTTTGGTGTGTTTGCAGAGAAAGCTCCAGTCGTACCATCTCTTGCCTTTGGTCCATCTTATATACCATATCTTCCGTCCACTGATCCATAAGAATCTGGTGAGTGGTCATCCTTCCTTGAGTTTATTGAAATTCTATAAATTAGGGTATTACAGTACGTTGACCTGATTTCCTCCTGCAAACGTCATTGAGGGAGGGCACAGTACACAGACGACAAGACATGCGTTTGTGCGACAGCCTATTGGATATATATATATGAACCGATAATTAGTCAAAATTCATTTTACCTTTTGTTTTTATTATTGACTTCTATCGATTTTTTATGGGTGATTTGTTTACATAAATCCGGTAGCGCTCAGTCGGCCGAGCTTCTTCCTTATATGTAAAACTCCTCCCTCCATAAAAATCTTCGGTATCATGTGGATTCATTCCGATAACTTGTTGGTTTCAGGTATTCGCCTTTCTCCTTGTCAGAGGAGTTGGATGTCTTTCAAGCTTTTAAAGGTGTTTTCCTATGAGGATCGATGCGAGTTGTTCATCATTTAGGGAGACTAAGAATATCTTTCTATTTAGAATAACAATGCCCCCGTATCTTGGGGAAAATTTCTCCTGTTAAGGATATCAGTGTAAAGTAATTTTACAGCAGTGTAAAGTTTCTTTACACTTTTTTATTTTCAAGAAAATTATAACCCTATATAAATCAGATGTATACGAGAATGGCATGCTTGTTGCAACATTAAAAGTAAACATTCAATGGTTTATAATATGAAAAATAAATTGACGAGTTTCTGTATACTATCCCTCATGGGAGCATTTACACTTCATGCTCAGCAAAATATGAGTTTGAAGGAATGCATGGAATATGCCCTTAAATATTCTACGAAGAAGGAAATACAACTCAACCATCAGGAAAATCTCCTTTTGCAACGGCGTGACGCCATTCTTCAGGCCTTTACCCCTTCAGTATCGGCGGGTACCAATGCGTTTACCAATTTTGGACGTACTATCGACCCCGAGACCAACTCCTATATCAGTACGACGTCCTTTAGTAATGGCTATTTTGTGAGTGCCGGATTGTCCTTGTTTGATGGTTTCTCGGCCATCAACCGGATCAAGATTGCGAAAGTGGCGGTGCGCATGGGCTTGTCCGAAAGTCAACAGTTGGATGATGAAATCTGTCTTTCTGTGATGCAAGCCTACTACAATGTCATTTTCCAAAATCAAATGTCAGAGGTCATCAGTGAACAAATCGCTACCGCAAGAAAAAATATGGAACTGATAACGAAACAATATGAACTGGGACAAAAGGGATATGCCGATGTCGCACAGGTGGAAGCCGACTTGGCGGAACGGGAATCTCAATGGGTCGACTGCAACAATAAGAAAGAATCCTCCCTTCTCGATTTGAAAGCTATCATGTTATGGCCGATGCAGGATAGTTTGGTCCTGGAGGTAGAAAGTCATCTTCTTCCGGCGTTGTCCCTTTCAGAAACTTCATCAGAAACCTTGAACGAGGTGGTCGCTTATGCCCAGCAATACCAATCAACCGCATTGTTGGCTCAGGGTCGAGTGGAGCAGGCCGAGTATGCCTTACGAAACGCAAAGGGGCAGTTTTTGCCTTCGCTATCCCTGCAAGGAGGATGGTCCACCAGTATTTACACCTATCCGGGGAGAAAAGACTATCAGGCTCCCTCTTTTTCCAGTCAATTTCATAACAATGGGGGAGAATATGTGCAACTCAGTTTGTCCATTCCCATTTACGACCGTCTCAGCCGCCAGTCACAGTTGCGGCGCAAAAGGAATGAACTTGAGAATGCGCGTATCGGCTATCGTCAGACACTCAAAGACATAGAGAACGAAGTCGCCCGTGCTGTACACGAGAGAGAAGGGGCGCGGTCCGCTGTATTGCTGGCTGACAGACGTCTCAAGGCACAAGAAGAATCCTATCGTCTCCATGTACGTAAGTTTGAGCAGGGACTGATTTCTCCTGTAGAATATCAGACGGTAGCCAACGCCTGGCTCCATGCCCGTGCCGAATGGCTGGATGCCCGTTTGCAATACCGACTGAAATCGAGCGTAGTGAATTTTTATAATGGACAATCTTATCTTGAACAACAATATTAAATATGGATAGAAAATTAGAAAAGAAAAAAGGGTGGAGGTTGGTTTTCAGTAAACGCGCCATTCCGTATGTGTTGGTTGCACTTTTGCTGGTCTTTGTCGCTTACCTCTTGTTGCGGAACAATGTAAGTACTCTGCGAGTGAACACCACTAGTATGACTGTCAGTGAGGTTACCCAGGGACAGTTCAACGATTATATCCGTGTCAGTGGGCAGGTGCAGCCTATGACGACCATCCAGGTCAGTCCGTTGGAGGACGGCGTCGTGCAGGAAATCTTTATAGAAGAAGGTACCAGGGTGCATCCGGGCGATCCCATTCTGCGTTTGACCAATGAACGTCTTGACATGCAGATTTTAAATTCCGAAGCCGACCTGGCTGAGAAGGAAAACATTCTCCGCAACACGATGATCTCTATGGAGCAGCAGCGTCTGAGTGTTCGTCAGGAGTGTCTGCAGTTGTCTATGGAAGTGAAGCGCAGCCGCCGTACCTATCTTTCCCAGCAGTCGCTCTATAATGAACGTCTCATCGCTCGTGAAGATTATCTGCGTGCCAAAGAAGATTACGAACTGGCACAAGGCCGCCTCAAGTTGGTTCGTGAGCGGGCGGTACAGGACAGTCTCTATCGCAGTGTGGAAATCCGGCAGATGCGGGAGAGCTTGGACAATATGCGGCTCAATATGCAGATGATCCGGGAGCGGAAGGAAAACCTGGTCATCAAAGCGCCGGTGGCAGGCGAATTGGGACTCCTGGATGTAGTCCTGGGACAGTCCCTCAGTGCCGGTGCCAAAATCGGACAAATCCATCAGTTGGGAAGTTATAAAATTGAAGCGCAGCTCGACGAACACTATATTGACCGCGTCGTACCTGGTCTGAAAGCCCGCTTTGACCGTCAGGAATCTTCTTTTGAGGCCGTCATCCGCAAGGTCTATCCCGAAGTCCGTGAGGGTAAGTTCAAAGCCGATTTCAAGTTCCGGGGGACACAACCGGAGAATATCCGCACCGGACAGACTTATTACCTCAATCTTCAATTGGGCCAGCCCGAACAAGCCATCCTGATTCCACGTGGCACCTTCTATCAGAAAACGGGAGGCAAGTGGATCTATGTGCTCAATGCCGATGGCAGTGAAGCTTATAAGCGTGAAATACGTATAGGCCGGCAGAACCCGAAATACTACGAGGTCCTCGAAGGTCTGGAGCCTGGAGAAAAAGTCATTACCTCGGGTTATGAAAATTTGGGAGAGAACGAAAGACTCATTTTGATTAGAGATTAGGGAAGAGGGAAGAGAGATTGTTTCTGATTAGAGATTTGCATAGAGAAATTAGAGGGTGACTCTTGAACCATAACCTATTGAAATATTAAATTTGTATCATAATAAAAAAACGAAAAGTCATGATTAAAGTAAATGAATTGAGTAAGGTATTCCGTACCGAAGAAATAGAAACCGTTGCATTGAATCAGGTATCCTTTGAAATCAAGGAAGGAGAATTCGTAGCCATCATGGGACCTTCCGGCTGCGGCAAGTCCACCTTGTTGAATATCCTCGGTTTGTTGGACAACCCGACAGATGGCAGCTATACCCTGCTCGGACAGGAGATGGCCGGACTCAAGGAGCGTGAGCGCACCAAGTTCCGTAAGGGCAGCATCGGTTTCGTGTTCCAGAGTTTCAATTTGATTGACGAACTCAATGTCTTTGAGAATGTGGAACTGCCGCTCAAATATCTCAAGATTGGAGCGAAGGAACGCAAGGAGCGCGTCACAGAACTTCTGAAGCGTATGAACATCAGTCATCGCGCCCAGCATTTCCCGCAGCAGCTCTCTGGTGGTCAGCAGCAGCGTGTGGCCATTGCCCGTGCCGTGGTTTCCAATCCCAAGTTGATTCTCGCCGATGAACCTACGGGTAACCTGGATTCCAAGAACGGTAAGGAAGTGATGGACCTGCTCAACGAACTCAATGCCGAAGGCACCACCATCGTGATGGTAACCCACTCCCAGAAGGATGCTTCTGTAGCCCAACGCACCATCAACCTCTTCGATGGACGTATTGTGGGCGATGTCAGAAACGAGCTGTAGAAACCGCTCTCATTAGTAGTAAATTCATTAGATTTTAGATTAAGGTTACACACGATTTCAACCGAAGAGTCTGATATCTACCCTTGAGTAGAGCAAATGAGTAGAGCAAGACTCTTTGGGTTGAATGACCACTTATCTGAATCTATATGAGATAGGATCATGCTCCTCATCAATTTTATTGAGGAATTAAACCTTTCAGGATAATGAAAAAGAAAGAATTTGCATTGAAAGTCTTCTCCTTGGGCGTAGGCATTGCCATCAGTTTTGTGCTGATCGCCAAAGTCTGCTTCGAGTCGTCCTACGATAATTTCTATCAAGACATTGAGCGGATTTACAAGATAAAAGCCCAATATTCGCAGCGGGGAGATGAGAGGGATTACGGACAAGTCAGCGGGGCGGTGGCACCCGGTTTCAAGCAGTATGTTCCCGGTGTGGAATGTGCTACGCGTACCACGTTCTATTTTGAGACCGACAAGTATGTCTTGCCTGATAAGTCCGTCATCACCGGCGATTTCGCCTTGGCCGACAGTTGCTTCTTTGACGTCTTTGAGCGTCCGATACTCGTGGGCGATCCCCACAAGGTATTGGGAGAGAATCTGCAGGTCATGGTCAGCCGCAGCTTTGCCGAGCGGATAGCACCGTTGGACAG